>Ga0098040_1000239_pt1 | contig 26186 bp, 26 predicted proteins | sample 7_EtaG_FD_75065 | JGI IMG/M metagenome (GOLD analysis project Ga0098040, IMG submission 75065) | Marine viral communities from the Subarctic Pacific Ocean - 7_ETSP_OMZ_AT15161 metaG | ecosystem: Environmental > Aquatic > Marine > Oceanic | place: Pacific Ocean | collected 2015-01-08
AATTATATCCATTATAAACGGTTGCTGCAGTTCCAACAAGACCAGCAATCTGAATCCTATTACCTACAGATAATCCATGAGCCTTACTGGTTGTAACTGTAACAATACCAGCGATTGAAGTATTGGCAACACCAACTATACTTGAGAATCCAACTGCTTCATCTGTAACGAAGAAAATACCAGTTGTTACACCAACAGGTCCAGTGTAGATACCAACATTAGATCCTGTAGTTTGTCCTGCTGGAACATTTGTATAAGTAATTGACTTGGCACTTGGTATACTTGTAATCTTATATGCACCATCATATCCATTATTACGATCATCAAGAGTACCAACACCCATAACCTGAACAACATCACCAATATTATTACTAATACCTGTTACTTGAACAATCGCATTTGCTGTAATACCAGTCAAACCAGGTACAGAAACGACCATCGTATTACCAATACCAAATGCAGAACCACCATCTACAATCTGAACCGCAGAAATTGTTCCAGCAGTACTTACTACAACATTTGCAGTTGCTGAATCACCAACAATATTAGTACCAACTAAATTTGCATTGTAATACTCAGTTCCAACACCAGCAGAAGGTGAATATCCAGCACCTTGTGCAGTGATGGAAACATTAGTAACACTGTTTAAACTATGATTAGTGTCAGAGAATACGGTTGTTATACCAGAATGCTTACTCTCTGCAAAAGTAACTGCATATCCAACTCTATTGTCTCGTAGATAATTGATTGCTGTTTCTTTTGTAATACTATTCAAAGGATCATTTACAACAACCTTACCAATAAGACTGTTAGAAGCAGCAGTTACTGATTGTTGAGGATCATTAGTTGCATTATCCTTATCAACTGTAGGATAAAGTTGAGTAATATTTTGCTTAAACTTAAGATTTGAATATTCAGATACTGTTGGTCTGACATTACCAAGCAAACAAGTTAGATAATAGATTCCATCCTGACTACCAGTAACATAATCCTGAATTGTGTCTACATCTTGAATAGTATATGTTGTATCATATTCATTTCTTTCAAATGCTGGCAAAGATGATCCCTGACCACCAGCAACACGTAAATTGCGAACATTATCGTCAAATATTCCACCAAGATTTGAACTTATATAACTAAAACCTTTTGTTGATGTTACCTTTGTGACTGAATAGTAACCATTATAACCATCAGCATCTACTCCAGTTGTATTAGTAGAACTCTTTACGTTCTTAATGTGAACTTTATCTCCAATACTAAGTCCATGTGGTGTTTCAGAAACCACATTAACCTGATAAGCATTAGCAGTATCAGTACTAATACCTGCAATAATTCTTGGGTTACGATTGGAGATTACATTTTGAATTGTAGATTCTTCACCAACGGTTTTTGATTCTTGAAGAACATAATTCTTCTCTGGTTTCTTAGCAATAGTATCAGTATAACTGCTAGGAATAACATAACGCAATTTGTAAATACGATCAGATAATGCACGAGTCTCTGGTACTCTTCTCACATATAGCGAAGAATTATTTGATGCAATATCTGTAGAGAATCCAACAATTCCTTGATATATTGAATTAGTAGTTGTTGTATTTGTACCAGTGATATACCAATTAGACTTACCAGTATCCCACTGAATTGGATGACCAAATTCACCAGGCAACTTATCCGTTACTCTACTTACTATACTTAAAACACCACCTTTCTGGTTACTAATAGTAACTACAGGTGTTCCAGCAAGAGCATTGTTGAATGTAGTTGCTAATTTAATAGTACTTGCACCAGTGCTAACAACATAATATAACTTTCCATTCTCCAAACCATCTGGCACTCTACCATCATCACTATAAACCCTTACCGATTCCCCACTAAAGAAGTTGTGAGTACCAACTAAGGTTAATTGATTGGAAGTAATATTATTAGTATGTGTTGCTGTTCTTGCAACATTAAATGTCTTCTCCGCACTTGGACCTTCACCAGAAGGTGATGTCATCACTATAGGACTTTCATAAGTGACGTTTGCACCACCAGTAAGAGTGTCAATATAAACCTTTTCACCTTTCTTAGAACCAACTCTAAATCCGTTGGTAATATTATTTGGTGGATTATCTTTATCTGTTGCACCATCAATATACAACTTAGATGTTCCACCAGCACCAATGTTTTGTGCCATTAATGAAGGATCTAAGAGTCTCCAAATAACATTAATTTCCTTATTCTCTATGTCTTTTGGTGGAACAATGTGAGTAACATAACCTGTATCATCACGATCAAATGAATTCTTTCTAAATCCGTGAGAGATTAAAGCTTTAGCACCAAAGTTTGAGTTAGAGTTTGTAATAGACTGCTCACCACCAGACTCGGAAACAAAATGATTGGCAAATCCAATAGCAAATGTTGATACTGCTTGAATTACAGCATCGTTAGTTGCTTTAATATGATAGTTCTTATACCTAGTTCTATAAGTTGCATCCTGATTTATATAAAGTGGTTTCTTAACACCAGAACCTACAGTAGCACTTGTGTCATAATCTCCTGTTGTCTTGTTATAAATTACAAATGCATTATCATCTTTCTGTAGACCAATACCAGTAAACTGAGCAACAACCATAGACTTAAATCCAGTTGCTTTTGCTCCATCACAATGCATTCCACACATACCATAAGCAGATCTCAATGAACAGTTAAAGATATATGGTGACGCACCTGTTACGTTATCAGCTTCAATAACGACTTTAGAGGAGGAAGTAGGATTGATTACATCATCAGTTGCATCATCAAGTAACACATAACTAAACTGTCTCTCACTACTAATTCCAGATACTCTATAACTTCCTTCGTAAAGAGTAGAACTAATACCAGCAATACGAACGGGATCATCAACTGTTAAACCATGTGCATTTATTGTAGTAACAGTTGCAACTGTTCCACTAGATGTCAATGATTGTATTGTATTATCATCAGATCTAAGATCACCAACAATTTTAAATTCAGAAGTATTTGGTTCAAAATCTTTGAATGTTGGATAATTAGGTATATTTCTATTACCAGTATTTGCACCATAAGCATTCATCAACTTATAGTAATACTGTTGAAGATCACTAGTTCCAGTCAATTCTTCATTGTTTAATCCATCTGCATACTCAAAACAAGTTAACTTATGGTGAGATAATGCAGGGTTTCTCTTCTCATTAAAGTTTTTACTGTAATATACAGCTTGATTTGCATCAAAAATACTGAATTGCCAGAAATAACATCCACCAGTTACACGGAATATTGCTGATCTTGCTATATTACTATCATCTACATCAGGATTTGGAACATAAAGTGGTCTTACCTTTGTTTTTCTTAAATCAAGACCAACAATCGATGTTCCTTTCGGAACAATTACTCCACCATGTACTGAGTTAAATTTGGCAAGAATATTATCGGAGTTATTTAAATCAAATATTGTTGAGTTACTTAAATCTAAATATGTTGCACTAGTGCTTGCTACTGACCCTGTGACATCATAATACTTTACTCCACTATCTTCTGCAATGGAAAGTCCTGGTCTATTGTCAACGATATGTTCACCTGGATATAGTAAGATAGTCGTTCTATCAAACCTATCATTATTCTGACCTGACTGATAAGCAAATCTCGCAGACTCCAACAATGCTCTCTGAATTGTCTTGAAGGGTCTCGTTAAGGAATTACCTTTATTATCAAAACTATCTGTTGCATCCAAGTCAGATGGATTAACATAAAGAATATTTCCATCCGTATTAATCAGAAAGTTTTCTAACCTAGAAAGAGGCATTGTATTAACACACTAATTTTTCTTCTTACTTATTTATCAAAGTTAATTGAAAAGGGTATTTTGCCAAAAAATTGCCAGAGTTTTTTTTGCCCGATTTTTGAAACAAAAAGCTAATTTCGCTGGCCTAAGATGGTTTTGGATATGCTAACTTAACACTAGTGATTCCAACATACCAATCACCAGTCGTAGCAGCAACACCAAGTTTACCTGCTTTCATATCATGATATAACAAATCCAATTGTTCTCCAAGAGCAGGATAAACAGTGCTACCAACTCCCATTCCTGGTAGAGGACCAACCCTATTTGTTTTGTATTGAACTAATGCTTGTTCAGCATCTAGTTCTGCCCGTGCTGTATCAATCTTATCTTGTTCTAATGTGATAGAATTGTTAGAAGCATCAACTGCACCCGTACTATCGTCAACACTAACTGCATTCGGATATGCTTTATAAATTGCGTCGTGATCTAAACTCATCGGTCAAACTCCATAACTGTTATACTACTAGAAGGAGAGAATCCAGTACTGGATGATGCTCCTCTCTTATTAATCCATGCTTTGTACGCTGCACCAGCATTACCTGATCTGAATTCTACATGATATACATGAGTGCCAGCACCAGGACTATCTAAAATTGTTATTCCAACACTGTTAGTCTCATAATAACCAACCTGTCCTCCAGATTGACCAAAACAACGCTGATCTACACTACTTCCGTCTGTTCCATTTCCTATCGGAGTAGTACCTCTCATCAATCTTACCAAAGCATCATGTCCACCTGAATTTTCTGCTGCTACATTGACATTACATATGATTAAAAATTTACTTGAAGCACTCTTAGCAGTTACTGATATAGATAATCCAGTAACATCTATCCAAGCTGTAGATTGACGAGATTGTCTATCAGTCTTGACTGCATTAGTGATATCAATAAGAGTCTGCCCACCACCCTGAAGATTTCCACTAACTGTTAAATTACCAGTGACAGCAACGTTACCTCCAATAGTTAACGGACCATCAAGTGCTGAAATACTTTGCCATGACCATTGAGTTCCACTACCACCAGATGTAAGAACCTGTCCAGAAGATCCTAAGCCACCATCAGACCATTGCCTTAATCCTTGTGTTTGTGCAGTAAATGCAACCAAATTTTCATCATTAGGATTCCATTGTAATCTACTAGCTTCATCATCCATTTTAATGGTTTGATACTGATTATCAGTAGTACTATCAACAAATAATATATTATGATATGCATCACCATTATCCGTTCTTATCTTAATTGCACCATCAACATTAGTAAAATTACCAAGAGTTCCTTGAAAATTGTTAGCAACAAGTGTATTACTGTTTGCATTATATACTAAATTCCTATCGTATTTCAGGTCTTTATTTCCACTAGCATTATTTGCAGCATCACAAAAAACAATACCTCTACTAATAGTATCAGTATTACTCTCTGTTACAAATGCTTTTGTTGAAGTTGCAGCGTTACCTCCAGATTGAATATATCTACCATCCAAATCAACTGTTTGATTTGTTGCACCATTTATACTAGCAGTTAAAACACCAGTTCCAGTATCAAATGCTAATCCATTACAATAATAATTTGCTCCTGAATTATAATTTGGAGTACCCCAAGTACCATCATGCTTTAAGAATTGTCCTGCAGATCCAGCAGCAGGAACATGTTTTGAGTTCCCTGTTCCAGCATTATGATCAAAAGCCCAATTAGAACTAATTGATTCTGATGTTTGTCCATCTACTGGAGTATCATCAATTCCTCTCCATGAATTACCACCAGAACCTGTATCAGTATTTGTAAATGTAATCTTATCACCATTTCTTGCAATACTTAATCCAGTACTAGCTTCTAAAACTATAGAGTCAGCAGTTCCAGCACTAGGTGTAAGAGTAATTTTCTCTTCATCTGTATTATCACCATCAGTACATGAAATACCATAAGTTGTATTAGTATTAGTAGTGTAACTTGGCAATTTCCACGAACCATCATTAGCTAAAAATTTACTTCCATTACCACTTCCAGCAGCAGGAACATGAGCACTATTACCTTCAAGTTCCTTATGATCATAAGCCCAGTTAGAACTAATTGAAATTGCTGTTGAACCATTTGATGGAGTATCATGAATTGCTCTTTGGGTATCAGTATTGGGATTATTGACAAACTCCAGACCACTTGCATCTGCTTTAACTGCAACAAACTTACTTGCTTGAGAAGTATAATTTGCAGGTGCATCTGATAGTCCTGTAAAAGCAGTTACTAAAGTTGGTTTACCAGTTAAATCACCATATGCTCCAGAAAATAATGTAGGTTTGTTTAATATTGCAGCAGGTGCAGTACTAGAATTCCAATCACTCTGAACTTGTGAAGTTAGATATGTACTAGTATCAACAGACCCATCTGCCTTTAAGAATTCAGATGAAGTTCCAGAAGTTTTTACAAATGAAGTTGCTTCCAATGCTCCAGTAGCAGAATCAAATTTTAAACCAGCATTACTTTTAAGAGCAATATCAGCACCAGTTGCTTTTATAGCAAATACAGGAAAACAAGATGTATCAGTTGCTTCATTAGCAACTGCCACTTGTGCTGCTGCTCCTGCTGCAAGAGTTCCTGCATTTGCCCATGCAACACCAGTTTGCGTTGATGTTAGAACCTGACCGCTAGTACCTGTGATATCATTTTTGTCAGTCAGAGCTCCTGCAATGTCTATATCTGTAACTGCAATATCTGGGGTTCCAGTTAGACCACCAGAAACTCCTGGTGTAATATTAGCACTACCATCAAATGAAGTTCCACCAATCGTTCTTGCTGTTTCAAGTGCTGTTGCAGTAGCAGCATTACCAGTACAAGATCCAGATGAACCAGATGCACTACCATTTAAAGCCCCACTGAAGGTTGTAGCACTAACAGTTCCTGTTACCGTTACTCCTGCATCAGTGGTTTCAAGTCTTAGTGTTGAAGTATTACTAACATTATGATATAACTCACACCCACTACTCTTAACAAATCTAGCAATATTACCACCACTCTCATTTTCCAACTCAATCGCACTACCACTCATAATGGAGATAATCGCATCAGACTTAAGTTCCACTTGAGTAGAAGTAGAATTATGCTGAATCTCTAATGGATCATCAGCACCTATTGTTATCTTTTGATCATCACCTGGTAAAGTGATACCTTTAACAGAAAGAACATTAGTGCTTGGATTATATCTTAAATCATCATCAACTCTGATTGGATTATTACCACTCTTTGCACCAACAAATGTTAACCATTGTTCAGCATCAGTTGAATTTTCATTGACTCCTATATTACTTGCACTATTAACATTAGTAGTATTGGAATTTATCCAATCAATTCCAGAACCAGTAGAAGAAAGTATCTGACCTGAATTTCCAATGTCTCCAGTACTATCCTTTAAAAATTTTACCTTATCAAATTCTGTAGTACCACTGAATGTACTTATCCCACTAACTTTAAAATCTCGACTAGCAGATACACCATAAAGAGTGTCACTACCTATACCAGCAACAGCATCCTCTCCACCAGGAGTAGAATCATCAATGTATGTGTGGAATATTGCCACTTAATCTCTTTTATAATACCTAAAAGTTATTTATTCATTCTTCACTGAAGATTATTTCTCCTCTTAACTCAGCAAGTTTAGTAGTAGCAAGGGCTTCCACACATGTCCAATAAGTTTCTCCACTTACGAGATTCTCATCAGTAAAATATGCTGCCATATCATCCTGAAGATCCTGCAATTCTCTGAGTTGATCTCTACGAATCTCCATAAAAAACCTACACCGTTGAACTATAATAACAAAGAAAGATCATTCTGTCAAGCAAAATAACTTTCATTATTAGGATCTTCAGCAAGGAATTTTATTCCTTCCACTGTGGACTTTCTTTTTTCTAAAAAATCTATTCCAGAAACAGATGCCCATCTCTCAACATATTCCTTTAGAAGTTCTGCTTTTATATGAGTAATTGAGGAATTCATATAGTTATCCCTCTTAGATCTCTCCGCACTTATTAGACCAAGCAATGTAGTTCTTCTTGCTGAAAAAAGTGTATTTACATGTCCAGGATATGCAGCATTATATGAATCACTACTTGTTATTTTACAATCATTTACGGCACCACTTGGAACAGGATCTTTTACTTCTTGTGCTACGAACGTTCCAGTTGCACCAATTCTAGTATCAATACCTTTTCCCAAATTTCCTGTAATTATTGTTGTAGGATTTGTTCCCGTAGTCATGTCAGTAGAAGGACCATATACACCTGTCGAATATGGTGTATCACCAGCATGAGTAAGGTCTTCACAATCATTCCTACCACCCTGAACAACATCAAAACTTACACTAGGTCCATCAGGATCACCGTCTACATCTTCCTCTCCACAACCAGTTGCACCACTTACAGAACCAATAAGATCACTAAGAACTTTTAGTTCTTGCACTAAAGCATTAACAGGTATTGTCATTTCAGCAATTGTCTCATCAAATTTTGCTGCTACTGGAAGAAGACGTTGTATATTATCTTTCGATTCAGGTAACTGCAACTCATTGATATCTTTAATTTGCTTCTTTACCAATGCAACTTCATCATTACATTTTGCAATGACTTCTAATCTTCTTGTCATGATACACCCCTCCCATAATCGTATCCAGCAATAGAGAATTGTTCAGGGTCTTTGGGATAGTCTTTTGGTGACTCTCCTTCATACTCAACAATCAAAGGTTCTCCATCAATTCTAGAAGCCCACACTTCATAATAACACGATGGCAAACACTCGTCTCCTTTTCTGTTACTAATAGTTATCTTATTCTTATCTACAGACTTCACATATGGATGCTGTGCCTTTCCCACAGGAGTTAAAGATACTGTGATACTATCATAATCAACTAACCCATCCCAATACTCTGGAAGTTCTATAGTTTCACTATCCTTTACCTTTCCTCTCACATAAATTGCTGCCTCTGGACCTTCTACACAGATGTGTCTTACTCGATGTCCTTTCTTTTTAGGATGTTCTATATCAAATCCTTTCCAAGTCTGTTTATTAATAATTGCTGACATCGCAACGAATGGACCAACAACCTTTGTTGCACCAGCAGAAGTAACTGCACCAGTAAACTTTGCAGCACCAGTCACTTTATGGAAACCTGTTACAGTATGTGCTCCATTAAAGAATGATGCTGCAGTACACGTATATAATCCAAGTTGATTAGTAGCACCCATAAAATTAGATATACCAATAACCTCAAGAGAAAATGGTAATGCTAATGGTGGTACTACTGCTGGTGGGCCAATACTAACTGCTGCTCGTGGAATTCCAGGTAAACTAACACCAAAAATAGTCAGTCCAGGACATGTTAATGTCCCTGTTGGTAGAACATTTGGAAGATTTAATTTTGAAATGTCTGGTGTTCCTACATGAATTGCACCACTTTGTATCTCTGCGTTTCTTAATGTCATAATAATTTATTTTTTTAGATAATATGCATTAAATTTATCCATAAGATTCATAATCTTATCCATCAAACTACCTGCAAGAGGATTATCTGCACCAGAAGAAGTTGTAACAGGTGCAGATCTACAGTGCAAATCAACAGCACTACCACCAAATACTGAAACATCCATTTCTGTTCTTATGTCTACACCACTTCCTTCCAATTCTAATTTTTCCCCAGATTCTATTACCGTCTGACCAGTACTCATAAGTTTAATTTGACCCTTATCTGTACTATTCTTTGCTTCGAGAGTAATGTTACGACCCCTTAAAGTAATATCACCATCACCGTTTGCTTCAATCACAATATTACCACCATCAGTATGTATTTTAAAAGCAAGACTTCCATCTGTTACATCTTCACTTTCTCCCGTATAAAATTCCATTGATTTATTTGATCGCATCTTCATATTTCCTTGCTTATAAAAATGCAAACCTTGAATAGTATCTGTAGTCATACAATACTCTGCGACTCCATGAGCAGTAGTATCACCACCAGAAGTTATCTCAAATCCAGGATATCCTCTACGATAATAATCAGCAAAGACTTCCTTGGCAGCATCTGCTACTATTTTTTTTACTTCATCCTCACTCAACCCATTTAGAAAAGTTTCTTCTCCTTCTTGGATTTTATCAGTACTAATACCTGCAGAACTTGTCATAATTTACCTCCTATGGACAATCAATTACACTGGTGATACCAATCAATGGTTTCTTCCTTCTAGCCTCTGCACCATCATCAGTAATAGAAAGATCTTTATATGCCATCACTGGAACAAATTCTGCTCCATATCCAGTATCAGTATTTATTTTGATACCTGGAGCAGTTCCGAACTGATCTGGAACAAATGGAACTCTGACATCAACAATAGATCCACCTGGAGTTATAGTAATTGGGAAATTGCTATTACCAATACCAATTGTATCGCCACCAGTATAACCTATACCTGGTCTAACAACATAGATATTTGTCACAATTCCAACAACACTCGTAGTAAGACCAACAGTATTACTACAGTATCCATAACCACGATCCAAAAGAACAACCTGACTAATGGCACCATTGTCATCTACAATTGCTCTTGCATTTACACCACTACCATGACCAGTATTATCAATTATTGCAATGGAAACGTTATCAGTATATCCACTACCTCCATTCAGAACTTCAATAGAGAATATTCTACTATCATTTCCAACAATAATTTTTAACTCTGCACCAGTTCCCTCTCCAGTAACTTCCACTTTAGGTGGAATGCATTTGGGATAAACATATCCAGGATATGCAGGAGAGATATCATCTTGATCAGTAGGATTATCATTTCTCTTGTTACATGCATCAAAGATGGAATTCTTTCCACCAAATAATGTAATAGTAGCAACAGCAGATTCAATTGAACCAAGACCTTTATCTAGTTTACCAGAAGAATCTCCTCCAGTCAAGGTATCGACACTAGAAAGAAGATCCTTAACAGGAGTTCCATTATATTCTTTATTCAATACAGTTTCAGCATCAGTACCACCAATACCAGAGATTGCATCACCAAGTTCCTTTCCAATATTAGTGAGACTGGAACTTATACCAGTAAAGACATTCATATTCTCGACTTGTTTCTGCCAATTATCTGGTGGTTTCGGAATTGCTCCATTAACAGAAGATATCCATTGAGATGGTTTTGTACATTTAAACTCATCACATCCAATGAAACTATAAATTGATTGTGCTAAACTACCAGCATTTCTAAGAAGACCTGTGACTTTAGCCAATCCACCAGTTAACCATTGAACTCCCTTTAAAATTGGATCCAACAAACCCTCAATTTTATCAAAAACTTTTGCAAGAAGACCTGAAACGAATTGTTCTGCAGCACAAACTGGGCCATTAACTAATCTTCCAAGTAAATTTTGGAACATATTAGAAATGAAGGTTCCAATATTATCAATTACCTTTTTAAAGACACAATACAGAAGACCCAAAATACCTTTCAATCCCTTCTGCATTAATGCATCTTGGAGGAATGATGTTACTCCTGCAGGAGATGCTTTAAATAATCCCAAAAATTTACCAAAAAGCCAAGTCAATTTACCAACAACTTTTTTCTTAACTTGATTTATAATATCTTTTAAAATAGCACCGACTTGCTTTTTAATCTTTTCAAGTTGATACTTCATATTAACAACTTCATTAGTAATTGGATTCACCCAATCACCAGCATTTTGCTCAAGAATTTGTGTATATGCAATGAAATTCTGAAGTGCTAAAGTTATTCTACCAACTGAATTCTTTCTACATGGATCATCCAGTGCAGTATATTTTGTCGTCTTCGACTCGAATGCTCTTGCTGCATCACTTCCACCCACTTTCTTATCCTTACTAACCATGTTAGTTCCAGATTGATTGTCTGGAGTATACTTTCCATCAATCTTGGTTGCTTTAACTTTATTACCTGGATGACCTGTCCATACTTCAAAATTATTACTATCATTTGCTATAAGATCATCTTCTTTAATACTTGTAGTCACTGCAGCAGGACGATCAAGCAATCCCATAATCACTGGTTGTTGTGCTTCTTCCCCATCCATGAAAAAACCAACTGCGGTTTCTCCACCGACCAATGCATGAGTCTCACCTCTTCCTCCAGTTCCTCCACCAACAATTGGGTCATTCATAATATGAGCCCAAGGGAGGTCAGATTCAGTCAATGAGTTATCCCAAGGATGATATCCAATAATTCTAACCTTAACTCTTTGACTTCCATCTCCATTCTGAGCCATTGCTAAAGATTGGTCTTTCCAAACATCAGGATGGGCTACTCGGCCAATCCACCAAGTAAACCCATCTCTTCCGAGTTGATTAGATTTAAATAATGATTCGTCTATCATTCGTCGTATACTCTACACTCAAATGCATCTGGATGATTATCACAATAAACCTCTAAGTGCTTATCTTGATGTCTTGTATGATAGTCATTAATAGCACCATCATTCTTATCTACCACATCATCCTTATGGTATCCTTCATAATTTGCATGAACATCTTTCAGATCTGATTCACTGTACTCTAACATTCCATGATTAACATGTTCCTTATGATCCTTTGGATCTAAGTAAACTTCGTGTTCTAAATCGTGTTTGATTTCTGACATAATTTCTCCTAACTTTTTTCTGGTGAAGAGAATCCATAAGAATCTCTAATTAACTTAAGTGAGGTAGTGCTCTGACTGATAGCAAAGTGATGACGTAACTCTTTAATGAGATACTTGCCACTTGCTTCATGATCTACTTCAGTTGATTGCCCTTGCTTTAAAGAAGGGAAATCACATGCAATAATATCACCAACCTTAAGGTTTATATTACACGGTACAAGAATATTTAGTGCCTGTGTAAACAATAAGTTATATCTAGAAAATGATTTTGCCATATCTGCTTCATCTCTTCCAGAAGTTTTAGTCACATCTAAACTTGTAACACCATGATCAGAAGTCCTTACTACTTGTCTAGACATATTATCAATTGGAACTGATAAATCATTTCCACCCAACTTAGTTGAAAGTTCATTCTTCAAATCATAATCATACACTGATACTCTCTGACTTCTTGTATTATAAAAAACCGTTCGATTAGAATACATTCCAACTGCCAATGCCTTTCTAAGATCAATATTCTTATCTAGTTTCCATTTAAGAATCCTACGATTATTCTCCAATTTATTATGTTCTACAGAACCTAATGATGTCCAGAAGTATGTGGTTACTTTTTTCTTTTTCTTTTTCTTGGAACCAACATCTTTTGTTGTGGTAGCAACAACCATCTTATCAATACTTCTAAAATTAAAACCATCTTTATTTTCAAAGAATAAGAATCCTGCAGTTCCTTTTGCCTTTCCATTCTTAGTTCCATCCTTACCAGATGTTCCTTTGACTCCACTCGCAGATAAAGACTTTGGTGATAACCAATGAAGTATATGAAATGGTTTCTTACTGTTACCATAGAATCCAAATCTATTACTAGTCTTCTCAACTTCAGAGATATTATCGTCAGAAATTTTCAATTGATCCTTTAGAATACTTTTAACATGAGTATCAATTGTATTGTCCTCAGAATATTTCTTATAACATCTTACAGTTTCGTTTGCAATGAATGCTCTTGAAACTAAATTCAAAGTAAAAGTTTCTGATTGTCCTTGTGCAGCTAAATTACTTACCTTATAAACATATAATGAATTATCATCATCCCCCTCACCATCTTCCTTTCCAAAAGTGAATGTTCCTGATGCTGTTTCATAACTCATTGCGACTCTCTCGCCACCACGTATCGGCAACTCACTGACGAGATTTATATTCGTCATGACCTGTAGAGTCATACTTACAGTTGGTTCTAAGATATCTTCAAAGTAATCTGTAGATTGAACAGCATTAGTCAAGTCAATTCTCTTTGATCCATCTACGGATTCGAGCATCAGATAATGATATTTTAGTGCCGATAGTGCTTCTGCCATTAGTGAGAGAGTTTATTAAGTAAGAACAGTTCTGATATATTTACTACATCAGATCCACCACCAACTGTATCATTACCTGCTTTCGACTGTGATGGAGGTGGTTGATTGGAAGTTGATGCATTAATTATTGGTTGAACATTTTGTGAATCTATTGGATATAATATAACTGGATTTTTAGATGAATTTGTAATGTATTGTTGTTCTAAAGCCTTTGGTGTAATTGCTGCAGACTTCACTAATAGTCCTTCAATCTTGGCAGTCAAGTGTTGATACGTTCTACGATCCTTAACATCAAGTTGTGATCGAGTATTTATTAACTGATCAATCTCTTTATTGATGAGATCCTTTTGTTTGGATGCCTCTGTTTTAAATCGATTCTTAAACTGCTCCTTTTCCAAATTTCTTTGATACTCAAGAGTACCTGGTCCTGCATTCCATTCTTCTTTACTTAAACCATGACCTTTAGTAATATCACCGACAATTAATGTCGCAGCAAGAGATGCAGGATTTTTAGTCGCTGCAGAAGTAATCACTTTTGCTGCATTGATTACTGGTTTTATTTTATTTTTAATTTGTATTCTTCTATATTCAAGTTCACTAACTGTTCTCAATCTAGAAGTTGCATTACGAGGGAGTTTAGGAGTCTTTGGAGTCTTAGGAAGTTTTGGAGTCTTTGGTCCTGTCAGAGATCGTCGAGCATTTTCTGGAAATCCAGTTAATGATCCACGTATTGCTGTTGATGCTGTTGTTGATGTTGTTGTTGATGATCCTGGAAGTTTAGGAGTCTTTGTAATCTTCGGAAACTTTGCAGTAGTCGGAAGTGGAAGTTTTTCTGCACCATCAATATCTACATTAGCAGTTGATGATCCATCTACATCGTTACCACCACCTTTCTTTTTATTTTTAGCAAGAGCAGCAAGAGCAGCAATCAACGCACCCAATGCAAGTATTGGTAATAAATTAAATCCACTTTTCTTTTTTACATCACTCTTTGATGGTAACTTAATTCTTTCCAACTCCTTAGTATTCTTAGATACTATCTTTAAGAACTTATTAAAGTCACTCTCTTTTCTGAACTTTATTTTCCTAAGAGCAACAGTATTCTTAGTGGGTTTTATCTTTAACTTCATACTGTTATATTACATTCTGCTGCTGTTTTAAAGCACCCATACATATCAGTGTTTCTAGAATCGAACCAAGCAATATCAGAACTAGTAGTGGTATTTCCATTAGTATTCACTAATTTTTGTCCATTACCAGTTCGATTACCACCACCTGTATTAAAGGGAATTATCGTAGCACCATTCTCATTGTTATTTTTATTAACTGAAGATACTTCATTAACTTTATTTTTATTTTCTACTTTATTTTTATTTTCTACTTTATTTTTATTTTCTACTTTATTTTTATTTTGATATTTTGCGTCTACCTGATTAACCATATTTGCTGCAGCCTTACTAAATTTTACACTCCAAGCTGCTACTTTAAACTGATCTTCCCTTCCCAACCATGAAGCCCTTATCTGTGCCATGTTATCGGGTACCAATTGACCATCTTTAACTCTATATGGTACTTTATTACGAAGATTTTCTGGCAATTCTTTTATCATCTTATTGAACAATGCCACCTTATTAGCATTTATTTCTTCATTCTTATTAGATTGATTATCTTTTAAATTGGAAAGCTTAGAATCAAAATTTTCTAGGTCGGAAGTTGTTTGTCCTGTATCACTAGATGCAACAAAACCCTGTTCTTCTAATTTTTTTATTCTTTTATCTATACTATTTGTCTTTTCACCACTCTCATTCATTTGATTTCTTTTTAATTTTAATAAAGCAAGTGTTCTTTCCTCACCAATTTCATTGATAGATGCACCAACTCTTGAATTCATATCGGTTATATCTGTATCACGAGTAAAATACTTTACAAGAGGAACATTTTCAGCAATAAGATCCTTTAGAATAAATTTAACTATCGGTGTTATAGCTTCTCTAAATTCTTTTTTTGCCAATAACCATACTAATCCTCCAGTAGCAAAACCTAACACCCAAGGATTTGTAAGTATACTAGTAAGTCCACCAATCAATCCAATCAAACCACCACCAATACCCAATAAACCACCAAGTCCACCAAACAATCCACCAAACAATCCACCTTTTTTACCTCCACCACCAAAACCTTTTGCCGTCTGAGCAATTGATTTTTTCAATGCCATAGCAATCTCAAAGGTTGAAGCAAGAGATTTCTTAATTGCTGTCAGATTTTTTTGTAGTATCTTTACTGTCTTCTTAGAACCAAAGAAATTTGTATATGCTGCTCCAAATTTCTGAGACTTATTATCACTTCTGGGTTCTGATATGTTCTGCGTTTTAGTCTGTAATGATCTAATATTATTCTTCGCAGCACTAATTAAACCTCCTCCTGCAGGTCTAATTACTCTTGTTGGTTTAAAAAATGGAGAAATTGCCATCTACCTATTTGCCTGTTGTGCTTTTAAATTTTCCTCTTCAATGTATTGATTTAAAAGACCGAGATATACTTCTCGCTCCCACGGCATCATGTTTTCAATCTCAGTTAGTGAGTATTTATGGTGTTGCATCAACGAAAAGTTAAGTTTATAATATGACTCAAGATCAATATGAGCCATAATTAAACGAAAAAACTCGTTAGACCCTCCAACGTCACGTCACTTTCAACTTTTGTGTTTGGATTCTTTACTTTGATTGTATGCGATAACTTAGGCATAGTCTCAAAGAAAGTCTCAATCTGCTTAAATTGACCAGAGTTTAACCCTTCCATCCACTGAGTCAATTCTTTTTTAGTACAGTCAGAAGCTGCCCAAGACTCTTCTTCATTATAAACTACATCAATACATGATGAGATAATTTCAAATGACTGTTCAATTTGTGCAGCATCTTCTGCACCAAAATCAAAATTACTTTTAACAAATTCATTAAGAGAAGGATACTTCATTCTTAATGTTAAATCATCATCTAATTCAATATCAGGACTATGCTCCTTTGGTTTATTAACCTTTATCTCATCAATATAAATTTTGACTTCGACTTGAGTTTCTTCATCATCGGGACATGTCACAACTAAATCAATTGCTTCTCCAACTGACTTCCCTCGAATATTCAAAAAGATATATTCAATATCAAATGTTGGTAGGTCATCAACTTTAATTCCCCTTGTACTGATACAAGACTTCAAAGTTGTTTTAATGGCATCAGTAATTTGTTTCTGATCTCCACTTTCCATTGCAAGAATTAATATCTTCTCTTCTCGTACAAGAAATGGACGATATTTTATCTTCTTCCCAGAAGAAGGTAGTACCAACTCATAGGTTGGAGTAGTAATTTTTGGTAAAGGCATAATCTTTATAGCACCTCAGTGTAATTATTTAGATGGCAATTCTAACCTCTCCATGTTTTTCAACAGTGTGTCGTAAGTAACTAAAAGTAACTGACACTTGAGTGATTGTACTACCCTCATATGTTAATGGTATAGAGTTAAGAGTTCTTGGGAACGCATCAATAAACCTATACGTTAACATAGGTTGATTGGTGAATTTCTTCTTCTTTGCATTTGGACTCTGTACAAGATCTCTTTCAAATTTAGTAATTGATAACACTCTCTTATACTCATCAGGATATCTCATCCTTGCATATGAATTCCGTTCTCTATATTGATTCAATTGGCCAACAACTCTTCCATCATATCTACCATTACTCTCATTGTGTATTGGATTAATATAATTCATCCACTCCTCAAATAGTCTCAAAATATTATATTGATTATCCACATAGAAAGTTAAATCAAATTCAGTATATAATCTTCTTGTAGCAATCTTCTCAAGCATTCCCTGTCTAGATCCAGGTTCTTCTACAACATCAAAATCGGTTGAAGGAAGAGTTGCATCAGAACATAAGAAGTCATACTTCTCATCTGTGGATTTAACATCCAAAAAGAGACCGCAATTAGTTAAGTATTCAAGTAAATCCAAATCATTACCCGTAGGGGATCTACGAACAAGATCCAATGAAACCTTGAACTGACTTGAGATTGCAAGTTTGGAAAGGATCGAACTTGCGTCCGACATATTCAAATATAGTGATTCCGTATCGACAGACATCTAAATAGATTTTATAGTTATACTAATATATGTATGTCCAAAAGTGGTAAATATTATCCGAGGTATCCCAGAAAGTATAGAGGAGACCCAACTAACATAGTTTATAGGTCACTTTGGGAAAGAAAATTCATGAACTACTGTGATATCACAGAGAGTGTTAATGAATGGGCCTCTGAAGAATTTTGGATTCCATATAGATCACCACTTGATAATAAAGTACATCGTTACTTTCCTGATTTCTTTCTTAAATATAATGACACAAATGGTAAACGACGATCAATGGTTGTAGAAGTCAAACCAGATAAAGAAACAAAAATGCCAATCACAAATCCTAAAAAGAGAACTAAGTCGTGGGCATATTCTGTTAGAACATGGGCCATCAATCAAGCAAAATGGAAAGCAGCAAAAGAATATTGTAAAGACCGTGGATACGAATTTAAAATTATGACTGAATACGATCTAGGTATCAAAAAATAATGGGAAGAAAAACATTAAAACAAAGACAAGAAAGAGATGCTGCTCGTGCTGCAGATGCAACCATTGGTGGTAGAATCAAAGCAAAAGCAGAAATGTCTGGTGGAACTGATACTGACTGGTATGCTAATGAATTATATGCTGAACTTTCTGAAGTAGCAGAAGTACGATTCCCAAAGATAGGAGAGTTATGTTACTTCTCATACTCTGCTGCATACCCAGACAAGTATCCTTATTGGGATAGAAGACCACTCGCATTTATACAAGCATATGAAGAAGATAAGATCCTTGCATCCAACTTACATTACCTAAGTCCCAACTATCGTGGAGCAGTTGCAAAAGGCTTGATAAATAAAGTTAGTGTTACTTTACCAAAGAAGACATTACATAAGTATTTCTTTACTAATATGGGAGATACATTCATTATACCCAATGACTCTGATGAATGGGGAAGTGTTGCAGAACTGGTAACTGAGAATTTCGTTAATAAATATGGTCGGAAGGTCGAATTACAAAAAGTTTGGGATAACCCTTAATGTCAGACGACGCAAGTAAATTAAAAAAAGTAAAGATAGAAACTAGCGTAGACTTTAATGCTAGTGATGTTAAAATTGATGGTGTAGAATTATATTATTCTCAATCTGGAAAAACAGAACTAAGAGATACTGCTGGTTTAACTATATTCAATAATGGAAATTGGACTACACAAGCAAAGAATAGAGTTCCTAAGTTCACACAACTAGCTTTAGAAACCAGTGTGAGTCGTTCTGTCATACAAGCATTTAAATCTAGTGGTGGAAATGCAAATGGTTATGTATTACCTTCTTGGATAATAGGTGAGAATGATTGGGATTCATCATTAACAGATGAAGAATTATCAGATCTAGGAGTAATTGTTCCTGGACAACCTGTTTCTGATGATGAAGGGGCATTAGAAGAAAATAATAAAAGCGATGCTTCAGTGATGGAGAAAAAAATACCTTGGGAAGGTTTCGATGCAGAAATGTTTGCCAATGATTTTGGAGGAACAGACAATATATTACAGCAACTTAGTCTACGTAATCTAAAGTATCCAATCGATGCTGACTATGGAAATACGCAAGACTATATTCAAATAAATCAGTTCACATATAAAGCACCAAATAGAAATGTAATATTCGGATCAGAAGATACTCAGTCATTTGCAGCACAAATAACACAAGGCATTCCAACCACATCCAAAATAGAAAAAGCAATTGGATTGGTTAAACTTCCAATGCCCAATGATCTAAAGGATACAAACAATGTCAGTTGGGATCAAGATCAAATGAATACTCTGACTGCTGCAATGGCAGGTGCAGTCATGAGAGGAATTCCCGATGCATATAATACTATATCAGAGGTAGTGACAGGTAATTTGGGAATCAAAGGGTTATGGAATAAAGCACAAAGTGCTGGTGCTAGTATGCTTGGTGAAGGAAAAAAAGTATTAGATGCAGTAAATACCCAAGGATCTCAAGCACAAGCAATGGCCCATAGCATGGTAGGATCAAGTGTTCTTAATATGCTTAATATGAGTGCTTCATCAGAATCAATCTTGGCAAGGGGATTCGGTGTCATTCCAAATGACAACATGGAATTACTCTTCAGAAGTCCAACTCTAAGAGAGTTCACATTCAGTTGGATTATAAGTCCAAGAAGTAGAGAAGAAGCAAAGAAAGTCAATAATATTATTCGATTCTTTAAACAAGGTATGGCAGTTAAAAAGAAAAAAGGAACTGCTGGAGGTGCATCACTATTCTTACATACACCAAACGTTTTTGATATAGCATTCAAAACTTCAAAGTATAAGAACGAACTCACGAATGAAAACATATCTGTCATGAAGATGAAGACATGTGCATTAGTTTCATGTGGAGTAGAGTATACTCCTGGTACAAGTGGTTGGCAAGCATATGAAAAAGGTCAACCAGTATCTGTAACAATGGCATTACGATTCAAAGAACTCGAACCAATATTCGATACTGATTATTCAGATAATTATTTCGACTTCATGGATAGAGAAGATCTAGATCCAGTTTCAATGGATGCGGTAGGATACTAAAATGGCATACTTCAACGAACTACCAAACATAGCATACCTCTCTCGTCTTCCTTCTAAGAAAAGAAGTAACGAAAGAATTGATGTTAAAAATATATTCAAGAGAGCAAAACTCAGAGATGATATTGATGCTGCTGCAACTGCATTCACATATTATCAAATCAAAGAAGGTGAAAGACCAGACACTCTTGCTCAACGAGTCTATGAAGATTCAGAATTGGATTGGGTTATATTAATATCAAATAACATTACCAACATAAGAGATCAATGGCCGTTAAATCACTATGATCTACATCAATACATGTTAGATAAGTATGGTTCTGAAGCAGGTATGCAAGGAGTTCACCACTATGAAACTACCGAAGTAAAAGATAATTTTGGTAGAACTGTATTAGAAAAGGGATTAACTGTGGATACAGGATTCACAATCAAATATAAGGATTCTACAAATACAATATTAACAGTTACACCAACAGCACCTGTCAGTAACTATCAATATGAAACAGAAGTGAATGAAGAGAAAAGAAAAATTAAAATACTAAAAGCAGATTACTTATCTGTCTTCGTTACAGATATGAGAAATCTTATGCTATATGACAAGTCATCAGATTACATTGATAAGATAACAAAATCAACATATAATCCAAACGAATCTGGAGTATAAAAAAACCCCTCTTTATTGGAGGGGTTTTAATTTGGGCGGTTCTCTATTATTGAAAGGCACTCTTTCTAAGTAGAGATCTTTTGTATTCCTTTCTTGTATTAAGAGTTAACTAACTTAGCAAAGTAACTAAGCGATTCATCATCCTCGTCAGATGATGCAGATGCTACTGGTTCAGGAGTACGAGCTGGTGTAGTAGGTTCAACGAAACTACCACGACCATTATCCTCACCACCTAGTTCTTCATCAAGAACAGGACGTTTCACTGGTTGATTCAAACCAAGAACATTCTCAAGACGAGTCTTAAGTGCATCATAAGTCTTAAACTTATCTGCTGCAGTAAACTCATTAAGATCATACAACTTATTGTAGATCTCTTCTAGTTTTGCGTCATCATCAAAGAGAGCACTTGCTGTAGAGAACTCAGACTTATCATAGTTCTGATAACCTTCTACTCTACGGATCTTCAACTTGAAGTTTGCACCTTCCCAGAAATCAAATGGATTAATAGGAGTTTCATCTGCAAACTCAGGTTTCATTGCTTCTGTAATCTTGTCATGAATCTTCTTACCATACTTGTATAAGAATACACGACCTTCATTCTCAGGATTTGCAGGATCACTAACGATATAGATGTTACTGTAATATGATAATCTACGCTTCTGCTTACGTGCTATATCTTTATTAGCATCAGATCCAGAATTCCACAGTTGAGAATTATGTTCTGAGACAGGATCTTTCTGTCCTAATGTGGTGAGTGAGTTCTCAATAAACCAACCACCAGGCCCTTGGAATGCATGTGTATAAACTCTTGCCCAAGGTAATTCACATCCTTCTGGTTCTGGAAGGAAACGAATGATTGCATAACCATTACCAGACTTGTCTACGACTGGTTTCCAGATACGTTCGTCCACATTACTGTTCTTATCATTTAGTTTTTCAACTTGCTTGATAAGTTTGTCTGTTAGAGAACCTGCTCTGGATTGTTTTTTTAATTTTGCGAATGACATGTAGATTGATTGGATAATTGTTTAGGGGGGGTGGGAGGTTGGATTTATGTTTACCAACAAGTAAGGGGCATTGCTACATAAGTAGATTTTTACCTCACTGTCTGAGACCCGACTGGTAGATCGATTCTACCGTTACCGATAGCAGCACCACCTGTGTCTCATCACCTTAACTAGCCTTATGCCAGCAAGTTTAATTCAGTCACTCCCGTGTTGAAACCGTCGCTCCAACACATATATTATATACTACTTATATTTATCTGTCAAGTTGCGATTCTAAACCAGCAAGAGTTTTGTCCATTTGCTCAAAAAACTTGTCCATACCATCCATCTCATTGAATCCAAACATCTTTGCTGCTTCCAGAACCCTATTCTTAATCTCAAGGGCCTCTGGATCATCAGATAAAGAAACACGAAAGAAGAATAACTTCTGCTTCTCTAGAAAGGTCTTCATTTTATTAATATGTTCCTTCTTCTCTTCCGTTGTGGCAAAATTACTTACATTCATTATATCATGTGACAATTCATTTTGAAGTTTCTCCAACTCCTTAATGCTTTCCATAACTTGTTCTGACTCAAAAAACTTACTCATCAGTGATACCTCTCCTTTACTCGTTGAACTAAGTAGTTTTTATACTCACTCACATCAATATTTAGAAATCGATCATACTTCTTTAATTTTAAACTGACGGTTTCCCATACAGGATCAAGGAGTTGCTTATCATAATCTTCGACATATGAAAATATCTTATCATAGATTACCAATTCTTCAATGGAGAGTTTACCACCCAAGTATTCTCTCAATATGGGTGGGTGTCCATTCTTACAATCAAAGAACTCATCATAATTATAATTATCCATCATATCTTCAGAGTTACTCTTAAAAATCTCAAAGAGATTCTCCTTATGTTCTACCCATTGATCATATACTTTCTCTCCACCATCAATGATAGGTCCAATCCATACCTGATTAGAGTCAGATGCCTGACTAAAATTTGCAAGAAAGAAATTTTTAATCTCATCGTCATTCTTCTTACGTGACATTCTCTCAAAGAAGTAACGATCCTTTCTTTTATTAAATGCACCTTCCGATGATCGTGATCTTCCACCATACTTGAAGTAATCATACTTCTCTTTGGTGAAATGATTCTTGAATGATAGGTAACTTTGATAGACCTCAAGAGGTTTCATAGTGGTAATTTAGCACGAGATGTTCTCTTCATAAAATTAAGTTCTTGTGCATCGCACTTCAACTTTTCCTTTAGTGGTTTAGACATTAGTTTTTTAACAGACTCAACCTCTATTTTTTTCTCTTCACAGAAAGCCAAAATAGCATCAATATAATTAAAGTTACTATCTTTAACTAATTTTTCTACCTGTTCTGCAAACTTAGTCGGACATAAGAATTTCTCTTTCAATATGTCGTCAACATTATTCTCTGTCATTAGATTCCGTTTTATAGTTGACAAACTTCCTAATGTATTCGGTAAGAAGTTTAATATAGTGACCTTTGTTTCGTTTTTCATAGACAACGCATTCTCCATTTTCAGCCACCATAATAGTAATCAATTTTTTAACTGGTGTTCCAGTCATTTCATAATACATACATGCGTATGCAGTCTCCTGAACGAAATAGTTTTGAACCCATTTCTCAGGTTTAATTTTAGTTGCAGTTTTAAAGTCTATGACTGCAAGTTCACCATCGTACTCTGCAATACAATCAACCCTGCCAGCAAGGCCAAGATAATCACTGTATAATGATTTCTCTAAGGCATGAATGTTGTTTATACGATCCAACTTATCCTTAGATTGTAAGAATAAAAATTTAGTGGTAGGAAGAATCTTAAGATCTTTAATGTCTTTATTATTCAAATAATGTTCTACCAGATCATGATATGCAGTTCCTCTAGAGGTTGCTGCTACAGTAATCTTGTTTGCTTGTTCTTCTCCAATCTTCTTTCTCCAATTAATGAAGATATGACGATTGTAGAAACTAGTCACGGAAGTAATTGATGGGTACAACTTTCCAGATGGAACCCTATAGTATCGGGTTCCTTCTATGTTTTGTGCTTCAAGATCAACTTCTTCTTTTAAATAATCTAGATGGGTAAACATTACATACCAAGGGCAATTTTAGTTAAGAGGTACTTACGGACAAGTCCTGATCGAACGATATCATCAATATCAAATTCGATAGATTCAAAATCATCAACCATTGCTAGTATGATTTTCTTGAAATCTAAGATTCCATTCCTCTCATTGGTTTTAACAAGATCACTTTGAGCTGCGTCACCACAGAAGATGATCTTGGTATTTTCACCAACTCTTGTTATTATACTATCAAGTTCGTGAAAATTCAAGTTTTGCATTTCATCGACGATAAGAATGCAATTATCCATAGTAGTACCACGGATAAATGATGTAGACCAGAACCCAATAGTCCCTTGCCCCTTAAGAGCACCGTAGAGCATATCAAATTCAGTGTCATCACCCATCTCGAACATATATTTTACCATATTTTTATATGGTATTTGATAAAGAGATGACTTATCTTCATGATCTCCAGGTAAGAAACCAATCTCTCTTGTGGAAACTAAAGAACGAACAACATAAACCTTATCATAAGGTGTCATTTCATTCAATACTTCCTTCAAAGCAAGATACAATGCAATGAAAGTCTTACCAGTTCCTGCAGCACCATATGCAAAAATATTTTTACCTTTATCATATGATTCAAAGAACTTCTCCTGATTCTTAGTCAACGGTTTAATGTCAACCATTGCATCAGTATTGATTGGTTTCTTTCTTTTAAGTTTTTTGTTACTCATGCTACCTATTCCACTCAAGGAAGTAGCACCACCGTTTCTTTTTTTAGCTGGCATTAGAACTGATAGTCACGGTTTTTACGAACATTAGCACCTGGTTGTCTTGATGCTCTATCTAAAACCTCATTCCAACCACTTGATGCAGCTGCCCCCGTCCATTTAAACATTTCCTGAGTACTAGCAACGCCAGCTTGCCAGTCCTTATCCCATTCTGGATTTTCTTTTCTCCATTCATCATATTTTTTCATAGTCATAGAGAGTTCTTTTTTCTCTCCAGTTTCCTTATGAATCACTGGGTATGTTGGCATTTCTTTTTAACAGTAGTGTAAAGTTATTTAGACCCAACTAAGGGCTTCTGAGACTGCAGGGAACTGTGTGATAAACACTTTCCTACACGCTTCTGCTATATCCATGTGCTCTTTCTGAGTACCGTGTGCAGAACGTAGATTGATATAATGAATCCAAGAACGACATGAACCAGTCATATAGATTCTTGTAGGAGTGCATAAAGGTAATACCATTCTAGCACACTCTTTAGCAACACCATTCTCTAGCATCTGATTGTAAAGTGCTAAAGAAGAATCAAATAAAGTATTCATCTGCTTATTCAATGTCTCCACCATCTTAGGATCCAAATCATCAGTAGAATTCTGACGGTTCTTTGTATCCTGTCTACGTAGTTCTGGTAATTGAATCTTACCTAAATCTGTACTAGCAGCATACCTTTGAGAGAACTCTTGGAATGTGAAACTCCTATGACGTAATATCTGTGCAGCAATAGCACGAGTAGTCTCTATCTCCAATGACATTGATGATTGCTCGAACACAGACCAGTGGTTATGTACAATACAATACTTCAATAGACCAGCATATTTTTCATTATCCTGATTGGCAGGGTTAGATACACGGGCAATGTAACCCATAGTCTGTTCTGCATCAGGTGTGACACTAACAAATTTTACATTCATTCGAAATCCTCCAAAGTAAATAAACTTATGAGTTCTAAACCTTCTTTTATTATAGCATCTTTACCACCTTCTTGTCTATCCACAATAGTAACAACACGATTAACCTCATATCCAGCATCACGAAGAACCTTAACTGCTTTGATAGATGAACCACCAGTAGTAACTACATCTTCAAGTACAGTCACCTTAGAA
>Ga0098040_1000242_pt1 | contig 26086 bp, 19 predicted proteins | sample 7_EtaG_FD_75065 | JGI IMG/M metagenome (GOLD analysis project Ga0098040, IMG submission 75065) | Marine viral communities from the Subarctic Pacific Ocean - 7_ETSP_OMZ_AT15161 metaG | ecosystem: Environmental > Aquatic > Marine > Oceanic | place: Pacific Ocean | collected 2015-01-08
AAACAATTGCCGAGAGAATGGCAGCTGGCACGAACCGCAAGGCGCGGACGAGCCGTGGCGGGAATGACACGCGCCCTGCAAGCACGAGAAATGAGGAACGGAGCGCGAAGGTCGCCAGACCGATGATCAGAATGGCGATGAGGACATAGAGGTTTTCCATCAGCCTTTCCGTCCTTCCCGCGGCATGGTGATATAGGTCTCATGCAGATAGCCAACTGCAATGCCGCATAGCCCGCCTGCGAAGAGGCCGAGGTTGAAGGGCAGGCCTCTTGCGGCAAGCGCGATGCCGCCGCCGAAAAGGGCTGCAAAGACCGTCGATCGGTCGCGAATGCCCGGAATGACGAGCGCGATGAAGCTTAAGGGTACGGCGAAATCGAGCGACCAGCTTTCGGGCACGCGTGTACCGAGGATGATACCTGCAGCAACCGAGCTCTGCCAGACGAGCCACATGGCGATGGCGCCGCCCAGGTAGAAGCGAAACTTGGCGCGATCGTCCATGGGAGTGCCGGCCGTCTCTGTTGTCACGAAGCGGAGAATGCTCAGCGCATAGGCCTGATCGGTCATGAGGTAGCCGGCGATCAGCCGTTCATGCAGCGCGAGGCGACCGAGATGCGGCGCAAGTGAGGCGCTGTACATGAGGAAGCGCAGATTAATGGCGATGCCCGTCGCTACGATCACGATGAAGGCGGCGTGGTTTGCGACAAGCTGCATGGCGGCAATCTGCGCAGCCCCTGCGAAGATGACGAGGGAGTGGGCAATATTCTCGGGCGCCGTGAGACCTGCGTTGGCACCTGCGATGCCTGCGACGAAGCCGAAGGGGAGCGCGCCCGGTAGTGTTGGCGCGATGGTCCGCAATCCGTCGAGAAGTTCTCTCGTTTCTTTACGCATGGCCTTCCCCGTTCCTTCCGTTTCGGCCAAAGAAAAACCCCCGCGAGTGGGTTCCCGCGGGGGTTTCGTTTCGACTGCGGCACCTTAGCGCGGCAGTAACGTTTCCCCCATCAGGAAGAGGTCTACCTCGCGGGCAGCCTGACGACCTTCGCGAATGGCCCATACCACGAGCGACTGCCCGCGACGCATGTCGCCAGCGGCAAAGACATTGTCGAGGCTCGACTTGTAGGTTGCCGTGTCGGCAGCGACGTTGCCGCGAGCATCAAGCTGCACGCCAAGTTCGGCCAGCATCCCTTCATGCACAGGCGAGACGAAGCCCATGGCGAGCAGGACGAGGTCGGCCTTGAGCTCGAACTCGCTGCCTTCGATGGGTTTCATCTTTTCATCCACGCGGACGCATTCTATCGCCTTGACCTTGCCAGCGTCGCCGATGATGCGGCGCGTCATGACGGCGAAGTCGCGCACAGCGCCTTCGGCCTGGCTTGACGAGGTGCGCATCTTGAGCGGCCAGTCGGGCCAGGTCAGGAGCTTGTTTTCATGCTCGGGCGGCATGGGCATGATTTCGAGCTGCGTGACCGAGACAGCGCCTTGACGGAACGACGTACCGATGCAGTCGGAGCCCGTGTCGCCACCACCGATCACAACCACATGCTTGCCACCGGCGAGGATGGGTTCGACGTTCATAAGCGGTTCCTCGGAGACCCGGCGGTTCTGCTGGGGCAGGAACTCCATCGCAAAATGGACGCCCTGAAGGTCACGGCCCTCAACAGGCAGGTCGCGGGGCTTTTCGGCGCCGCCGGTCAGGACAACCGCGTCAAATTCCTTCGCGAGGTCCTTGGCCTTCTTGTCGATGCCAATGTGGGCATTGGTGTGAACGACAACGCCTTCGGCGGTCATCTGTTCCACGCGACGGTCGATTGCCTGCTTTTCCATCTTGAAGTCGGGAATGCCATAGCGCAGCAGACCGCCGATCTTGGCGTTCTTTTCGAAGAGATGAACGTCATGTCCGGCGCGGGCAAGTTGCTGGGCGCAGGCCAGGCCAGCGGGGCCGCCGCCGACGACAGCGACGCGCTTGCCTGTCTTCTTCGTTGCAATCTGCGGCTTGATCCAGCCTTCGGCCCAACCGCGGTCGACGATGGCGCATTCGATCGTCTTGATGGTGACGGGGGCGTCCGTCAGGTTCAGCGTGCAGGAAGCCTCGCAGGGAGCGGGGCAGATGCGACCCGTGAACTCGGGGAAGTTGTTCGTCGAATGCAGGCTACGGCAGGCTTCAGCCCAATCGTCGTGATAAACGAGATCGTTCCAGTCGGGGATCTGGTTGTTCACGGGGCAGCCGTTGTGGCAATAGGGAATACCGCAATCCATGCAGCGCGAAGCCTGATCCCGCACGGCCTTCTCGCCGAGCGGAATCACAAATTCCTTGTAGTTACGCACACGGTCGGACGCAGGCAGATACTTGCGATCCTGACGGTCGATTTCCAGGAAGCCGGTTGTCTTTCCCACTGTCTTATTCTCCTGCCGCTACGGTTGCCTGGTTGGCTTCTGCCTGTGCCTTGGCCATCTCTTTCAGGGCACGGCGGTACTCGACCGGCATAACCTTCCGGAACTTCGGCAACATGTCGCCCCAATTAGCGAGAATTTCCTGCGCCCGGCTCGAATTGGTGTAGCGGGCGTGGTTCTCGATGAGTTGACGCAAACGTTCGGCATCGAAACGCGTCATGTCGGACATGACATCGACGCGGCCATGGCTGGCGAGATCGCTGCGCTGATGGTCGCGCTTCTCTAGAATGTCGAGTTCAGCCTCGACAGGTTCGAGATCGACCATGGCAAGGTTGCAGCGCTTTTCGAACATGCCGTCTTCGTCGAGCACATAGGCGATACCGCCCGACATGCCCGCCGCAAAGTTACGGCCCGTCTGGCCAAGCACAACGACAATTCCGCCTGTCATATATTCGCAACCGTGATCGCCTGTGCCTTCGACAACGGCGATGGCGCCGGAATTGCGGACGGCAAAGCGTTCGCCTGCAACGCCACGGAAATAGCATTCGCCGCTGATCGCGCCGTAGAGAACGGTGTTGCCGACGATGATCGATTTTTCAGGAACGATCCTCGTTTTCTTCGGCGGATAGACGATAAGACGTCCACCCGAGAGGCCCTTGCCGACATAGTCGTTGGCCTGGCCTTCGAGTTCGAGCGTCACGCCATGCGCAACCCACGCACCGAAACTCTGGCCCGAGGTGCCGTGGAACTTCACATGCACCGTATCCTCGGCAAGACCCGCATGGCCATACTTCTTGGCGATCACGCCTGAAAGCATGGTGCCTGCGGTACGATCCGTATTACCGATAGGCATTTCGATCTGCACCGGCTTGCCGCTTTCGATTGCATCCTTCGCCTGAGCGATGAGCTTGCGGTCGAGAACATCATCAAGGTGATGGTCCTGTTCTTCGGACTTGAAGATCGCGACGCCTTCGGGCGCTTCAGGCTTGTGGAACAGGCGCGTGAAGTCGAGGCCATGCGCCTTCCAGTGATCGACGACCTTGCGCTTGTCGAGCATCTGGATCTGACCGATCATTTCGTTGAAGGTCCGATAGCCTAGGCTCGCCATCAACTCGCGCACTTCTTCGGCAACGAAGAAGAAATAGTTGATGACATGCTCGGGCTGGCCGACGAAGCGCTTGCGTAGCTCGGGGTCCTGAGTGGCAACGCCGACAGGGCAGGTGTTCAGATGGCACTTGCGCATCATGATGCAGCCTGCCGCGATCAGCGGCGCTGTTGCGAAGCCGAACTCATCGGCGCCGAGCAGCGCGCCGACAACGACGTCGCGGCCCGTGCGCAGACCACCGTCGACCTGAACGGTGATGCGGCCACGCAGACGGTTCATGACAAGCGTCTGATGCGTTTCGGCAAGGCCGATTTCCCATGGGCTGCCGGCATGTTTGATCGAGGTCAGAGGCGACGCACCGGTGCCGCCTTCGAAACCTGAGATGGTGACATGATCGGCGCGTGCCTTGGAGACGCCCGCGGCAACCGTGCCGACACCGACTTCCGACACGAGCTTCACAGATACGAGAGAAGTCGGGTTCGTGTTCTTCAGGTCGTAGATCAGCTGAGCCAGATCTTCGATCGAGTAGATGTCATGGTGCGGAGGCGGCGAGATCAGGCCAACGCCCGGTGTCGAGTGGCGCACCTTGGCGATGATCGCGTCGACTTTGTGACCGGGCAGCTGTCCGCCTTCGCCGGGCTTCGCACCCTGCGCCATCTTGATCTGGATCATGTCGGAGTTGGCGAGATATTCCGTCGTTACGCCAAAGCGGCCCGAGGCCACCTGCTTGATCGAGGAACGCATGCTGTCGCCGTTAGCCATGGGCGTGAAGCGATCGACTTCCTCGCCGCCTTCGCCTGTGTTCGAGCGGCCGCCGATGCGGTTCATGGCAATGGCAAGCGTAGTGTGGCTTTCGCGGCTGATGGAGCCATAGGACATGGCGCCGGTCGCGAAACGCTTGACGATTTCGGATGCGGGTTCGACTTCGTCGAGCGGCACGGGCTTGCGACCGTCTGTTTCCGCCGTCTTGATGTCGAAGAGGCCGCGGATCGTCAGGAAGCGTTCGCCCTGTTCGTTGATGCGCTTGGCGAACTCGCGGTACTTCTCCTGGCTGTTACCACGCACGGCGTGCTGCAGGTCACGAACGGAATCAGCCGTCCAGGCGTGCTCTTCACCACGTGTGCGATAGGCATATTCACCGCCAACGTCCAGCGCATTGCGCAGAACCGGCGCATCAGAGAATGCAAGGCAATGGCGGCGATAGGTTTCTTCCGCCACTTCCGTGCAGCCAACGCCTTCGATGGTCGTCGCAGTGCCTGTAAAGTACTTCTTGACGAAGGCGGAGTTCAGACCAATCGCGTCAAAGATCTGCGCGCCGCAATAGGACTGGTAGGTCGAGATGCCCATCTTGGACATGACCTTGAGCAGACCCTTGTTGACGGCCTTGATGTAACGCTTCGTCACTTCATAAGCGGTCAGGCCTTCATCGAGCGAGGGCAGCAACGCTTCAAGCGTTTCGAAGGCGAGGTAGGGGTTAATGGCTTCAGCGCCATAGCCTGCGAGGCATGCGAAGTGATGGACTTCGCGCGCTTCGCCGGTCTCAACGACGATTCCGACCGACGTGCGCAGGCCGGTGCGGATCAGGTGATGGTGAACCGCAGAGGTTGCAAGCAGCGCCGGGATCGCCATGCGTTCCGATGAAATCAGGCGGTCTGAAAGGATGATGATGTTGGTGCCGGAGCGGACGGTTTCTTCTGCGCGATCGCAAAGACGCTTCAGCATGTCTTCCATGGCTTCGGCGCCGCGTTCAGCCGTATAGGTGATGTCGAGCGTTTCGGCGCGGAAGTGATTGTCCGGTACTTCGCCGATCGCGCGGATCTTTTCCAGATCTTCATTGGTGAGGATGGGCTGGCGCACTTCCAGACGCTTCACCGACGACATGCCGGTGAGGTCGAGCAGGTTCGGACGCGGGCCGATGAAGGAGACCAGCGACATGACCAGCTCTTCGCGGATCGGGTCGATCGGCGGGTTCGTCACCTGCGCGAAGTTCTGCTTGAAATAGGTGTAAAGCATCTTCGACTTGTTCGACAAAGCCGAGATAGGCGTATCCGTGCCCATGGAGCCTGTAGCTTCCTGGCCTTCCATCGCCATCGGCGTCATCAGGAACTTCAGGTCTTCCTGCGTATAGCCAAAGGCCTGCTGACGGTCGAGCAGGCTTGCACCGGTTTCAGGTGTTTCGCGCTTCGACTTCGGCACGGCAGGCATTTCTTCAAGCACGATCTGCGTACGGTCGAGCCACTGCTGATAGGGATGCAGATTGGCAAGCTTCGCCTTCACTTCGTCGTCCGAAATGATCCGCTTTTCTTCCAGGTCGATGAGCAGCATCTTGCCGGGCTGCAAGCGCCACTTTTCGATGATCTTTTCTTCCGGAATAGGCAGCACGCCCATTTCCGAAGCCATGATGACGTCGCCGTCGTCGGTTACATAGTAGCGGGCAGGGCGCAGACCGTTGCGGTCGAGCGTGGCGCCGATCTGGCGACCGTCGGTGAAGGCAATGGCAGCCGGGCCGTCCCAGGGTTCCATTAGAGCGGCATGGTATTCGTAGAAGGCGCGACGGTCTTCGTCCATCAGCGGATTGCCAGCCCAGGCTTCCGGGATCAGCATCATCATTGCGTGGCTAAGTGAGTAGCCGCCCATGACGAGGAGTTCGAGTGCATTATCGAAGCAGGCCGTGTCGGACTGGCCTTCGACAGCGATCGGCCAGAGCTTCTTCAGGTCGTCGCCTAGAATGTCGGACTGCATGGCCGCGTAGCGTGCCTGAATCCAGTTCGTGTTGCCGCGCACCGTGTTGATTTCGCCGTTGTGGCTGATCATGCGGAAGGGATGCGCAAGGCTCCAGGTGGGAAATGTATTGGTCGAGAAGCGCTGATGCACCATGGCAAGCGCCGTCACCATGCGCGGGTCCTTCAGATCCTTGTAGTAGGAGCCGACCTGCGCTGCGAGCAACATTCCCTTGTAGACGACGGTGCGCGTCGAGAAGGAGGCTATGTAGAGGCCGCGCGGAATCCCCGCGTTCTCCGCGTAAAGCGTGTTGAAGACGCGCTTACGGATGACGAAGAGCTTGCGTTCGAAATGGTCCTGATCGGTGATCGAGGGGCCCTGCGCAACGAAGACTTGAGCGTGGAATGGTTCGGTCGGCTTGACCGAATAACCGAGATCGGAATTGTCGACCGGCACATCGCGCCAGCCGAGGAAGATCTGGCCTTCTTCGGCGATCAGCTTTTCGACGAGCGCTGTCACCTTGGCACGCTGGTCCTTGTCGCGAGGCAGGAAGAACTGGCCGACGCCATACTGGCCTTCCGGCGGCAGTTCGAAGCCGAGGCTCTTTGCTTCCGCGCGGAAGAATTCGTCAGGCATCTGGATCAGGATACCCGCGCCGTCGCCCGCTTTGGGGTCGGCGCCCACGGCACCGCGATGTTCCAGATTTTCGAGGATCTGGAGGCCGTTCTCGATGATCTTGTGGGATTTTCGGTTGTGGATATTCACAACAAAGCCGATGCCGCAGGCATCATGCTCGTTACGGGGGTCATAAAGCCCCTGCGCGCCCGGCAGGCCCGCAGGAAGCGACTGTGCGGTTGGTTTCGCGTCAGCAGCACGAGCACCCTGGCGGTTCTCGATGTTGCTCGGCGATAGGCCCGCTCCTGTCAGCTTCTCCGTCATACCCGTCTCGTCCTCTATATATCCCGCTCCGGCCCTGCTCGGGCTCAGGCGGATCGTCTCCATTTCCGCTCATGCCCCGACCCCCGGCGGTCTGGCAGTCTGCTGCCTTAAGACCTTGGGGCGCGGGACGCAAACGGATCGCACGCCTATCACAAAATGTTCGCAAGACGGGTTTTGCCCCGTCATGCATCGCAGCGCCGGTTTCCCGGTCTTGCGAGGGGCCGATTGCCGCCCATCCAGACTTCTGGACAGAAGCACAGACCCTTATTTCATCGAAGTGAACGGTAGTTATACCGCGTCTTATCGGACCGGGGAGACATTACCTCCCCAGTTGGGCGCAATATGCCGGAAGGCGGGATTTGAATCAAGTAAATAAGACAGGGTTGCTGACCTAAACGCGAATCCCGGACTCTTTGGTTTATTGGAAAATAATTTGGATTATTGGCCTTCTTGAGCGTCGTTCCTGGCTCTGACATGGTGCTTGCTTAAAAATGCGGGAGGGTGGCCATGTTGGACAAGATCGATCGGGTGCAGATTGTCGTCCCGGATGTCGCGGAGGCGGCGCGGGGATGGATCGAACTGCTGGATGCCGAACTCGATGGACAGGACCAGATCGTGGGTCTGGGCGCCATGCGGCAGAGGCTGCGGATCGGCACGGGGCTTATCGAATTTCTCGAGCCAAATGCCGAGGGCGTTGTCGCGGAAGCTCTGGCAAAGCGCGGCGCGCATCTTTTTGCCGCCGGCGCCTCAAGCCCGCAGCTTGAAAAACTTGGTGCGCGCTTTGCCGACAAAGGGATCAACCCCTTATTCGAAGGCGGGCAGTTTCATCTGAACGAAAGCGAGACCGGGATCGAAGGTCTGCGTCTTGTCATCAGTGAGGCACAGGAACGGCCACGTGTCGGGCTTGTCGATTTTCTTTATGAAGCGACGATCCTTTCGGCGAATACCGAAGGCGTTACCCGGCAAATGAATGAACTCCTCGGGCTCGACGGCAACAACTACACGGAGATTACCTCCGATGTCTTTGGTTATCGTGGCACCTTGACCTTGTTCGAAAAGGATTGTCTCGACCGGCTCGAAGTCATCACGCCGACGCGCGAGGGCACGACGATGGAGCGTTATTTCTCCAAGTTCGGTCAGAGCCTTTATATGGCATTTGCCGAGACCTCCGATATTCGCTTGATCGAACATCGTGCGCAGTCGATGGGCGCGGGGCATACGGTCGATCGTCCTGCCGATCGTTCGGAAGATCTTCCGGCGGATCAACTCTGGCTGCATCCGCGTTCGCTTGGGGGAATGATGCTCGGCCTGTCGCGTCCCAGCATGGCCTGGACGTGGTCCGGTCATCCCGAGTGGGTCAAGCCAATCTAGTTTGTTTGTTTTCGTTCCCGAAGGTTTCATCATGATCTTTACAAGCGACAATGCATTCGGAGTTGCGCCAGAAATTCTGGAGGCATTGGGCCGCGTCAATGGCGGGGGCGTGGCTTCCTATGGGGCGGATGAAACGACCAGGGGGCTGGGGCATCATTTCTCTGGAGTGTTCGAACGTGACGTTGCTGTGTTTCCTGTATCAACGGGAACGGCGGCAAATTCGCTGGCGCTGGCGACGCTGACGCCGCCATATGGTGCAATCCTGTGCCATGAGGTAGCACATGTGAATGTCGATGAATGCGGCGCGCCGGAAATGTTTTCCGGCGGCGCCAAGCTGATTGGCATAGGCGGGCCTGCGGGAAAGATCAATCCCGAGATGTTGGTCGCGACGCTCAAAACTTTCCGTCGCGATGATGTGCATCAGGTGCAGCCGCGCTGTCTGACCATCACGCAATCCAACGAAGCGGGCGGGGTTTATTCGCTTGAAGAGTTACGTCGTTTGACCGGGATCGCGCGCGACTTTGATTTGAAAGTCCATATGGACGGAGCGCGTTTTGCCAATGCGCTGGTGTCATTGGGGTGTTCACCTGCCGAGATGACATGGAAGCTTGGTGTTGATGTTCTCTCTTTCGGGGCGACGAAGAACGGAGCCATGGCGGCTGAGGCGGTGATCTTTTTTGATCTGGCTCTGATAGGAGACTTTGAATTTCGTCGCAAACGGGCCGGGCATCTATTTTCCAAAATGAGATTTCTATCCGTTCAGCTCGAAGCCTATCTGAAAAATGATCTCTGGTTGAAGAATGCGCGTCACGCGAATGCCGCGGCCAAGAGAATGGCTGATGGGCTTAAGGCGATCGAGGGGATCGAACTTGTCAGCGAGGTGGCGGCGAATGAGGTTTTCGTGCGCCTGCCAATGGATATCTTCAAGCGCATGATGAAGTCGGGGGCGGCATTTCATCCATGGCCCAACCCCGACGATGCGGCAGGCGGGCATGCTCTGCAGACAATTCGTCTGGTCACATCGTTTGACACGAAGGACGAAGACGTCGACCGTTTTCTGGTTCTTGTCCGAGAATGAGACAATTTCGACATTCGTCTCGGTAGGCGGTTTCAGGAATCCTTAATTCCACTTGGCTAGCATTGCAGAATTCGGTCGTTTTGATCGAGAGTGCTGTGGGCAGATCAAGATATGGGCAGTCCTGAAAAAGCGATGGATTTCGAGGCTATGGTTGCGCAAGCGGAAGCGGCGGTTGCTGCTTTGTCTGCGAGCTACCACGGACAGCTCGCGTCCGATGTCAAAGCTCTTTCGGGAATGTGGGATAGCCTTGAGCAAGGGCGGCCGGTTCGGGAAGTTCTGGCGGAGATACAATCGCTCGCTCACAACATCAAAGGACAGGGCGGGTCATTCGGGTATGACCTTGTCACCTCGGTGGGGGCTTCCTTGTGTGACTATATTCGCCATGCAGAGCGTAAGTCGGCTGATGAACTGAATATTGTTCACGCTCATATCAAGATACTGAAGATGATTGCCGATAATGACATTTCCGGCTCAGGCGGCGACACTGGTGCGCGGATCATCGCTAAGCTGGCCGCACTCACTAAATAAAATTCTTTGTCGGACGATCTGATGTTCCGCCGTCTGGACGAACACCTTTGTGTATCAGTTGCCCAGGTTTTCAAGTTCGTCGAGTATATCCGTTAAAGCCTGCTCTTTTGTCCCTGATGCTTTGGGGGCTGCTTTCTTTATGGCCAATGAGCCATTGGTGTTCTCAATCTTGGCAGGCTCGCTCGGCGTCGTGTTTCCTTGCGCGCCACGCAGAACGCGCTCGATCTCTCCTACGAGAATGTCCATCCGAAATGGCTTGGAGACGAAGCCATCCATGCCGGCGGCGAAATAGGCTTGCTTGTGGTTCTCCATGGCATGCGCGGTCAGTGCGATAATTGGTATCCTGCGCCAGTTTTCATCTGTGCTTCGAATGACTTTGGTTGCCAGGATGCCGTCAAGTTCCGGCATCTGAATGTCCATCAAAACAAGATCAAAAGAATTTTTTCTGAGTTTGTTTATGGCTTCAACGCCATTGTTGGCAATTGTCAGCTCATGGCCCAGTTGTTCCATTACGGCTCGCATGAGCTTCTGGTTGACCGGTTGATCTTCGGCGAGCAGGATTCGCAGGCTCGGTAAGGTTGTTTGTTTCGGGGCGGGATGTGGTTTGACGTTCGATATTGTCGTTGGGTGTACGACTGCCGGCGTTTCGCGAGTCTCGTCCTTCTTTGCAGATGTGACATCTCCGATCGCCGCTTTGAGCGGCAGGATAAGGCTGAAGGTCGTGCCGATGCCCTGCACGCTTGCAACTTCGATATCTCCGCCCATCAGTGTGGCCAATTCCTGGCTGATTGCGAGTCCCAGGCCGGTGCCCCCATGTGTGCGGGCGGTTGAAGCATCGGCTTGTTTGTAGCGCTTGAACAGTTGTGGCAAGAGCGTTTCAGGTATGCCGACGCCCGTATCCCGCACAGCGAAGATGATGTTTGTCTCTGCGGAGTCGGTGGCACCGTTCAGGAAGACATCGAGCGAAACTGATCCGCTTGGTGTGAACTTGATCGCATTGTTTACCAGATTGATCAGAATCTGACGCAGACGCTTGTCGTCGCAAAGGAAGAATGAGGGCGTGTCCTCAGATATCCGGCACGTCAGGGCGAGGCCTTTTTCATCGGCCGCTTTTTGCATGAGGTCGGTCACATATCGGGTAACCTCGCGCGGCGAACAGTCGTCATTCTCCAGTTCAAGATGTCCTGCTTCCAGTTTGGAATGGTCGAGAATGCTGTTGATGATGGTCAGAAGGTTTTCCCCCGATTCCTTGATGATCTCGACCTGCTCGCGTTGGCGTGAGTCGAGATTGCTTTGAAGAAGGAGATCGGAGATGCCAATCACGCCATTCATAGGCGTACGGATCTCGTGGCTCATGGTGGCGAGAAAGTCGGACTTCGCTTTGCTAGCGCGTTCTGCCTCGTCCCTCGCAGATACCAGTTCCTTTGCTGTGTGATTAAGCTTGCTGCGTTCGTCCTCCAAAGTCTTCTGTGTTGCCTGTAATTCCCGGACGCGATCCTCGATTTGCTGCTGGCTTCTCTTCAGCGCATTTTCGGCGTTCTTGAATTCGGTAATATCGTTTTCAATAAGAATGTAGCTCTTGATTTCCTCGGCGGCATTTCGGATCGGTCTTACTTCAACCGCTGACCAATAGGGTTTTCCGCTGCGACTGTGGCTTTGTATGTCCACGTTGCAGCCGAGACCTGATTGCATGGCTTGGGTGAGAATTCGGACAACGCCTATTGAAAGGTTCCTTTCTGTCAATTCGGCGGGGGTGAATCCGATGATCTCGCTTGCAGCATATTCGGTTTTTTGGGCGAAGCTTCTGTTGACCCATATAATGCGTCCTGAGGCATCTGCGATGAGCACACCAGCGTGTGTTCTGTTCGCGACTTGCGCGAGACGTTCGTTTTCTTCATGAGAGTGATGCAATTCGTCAAAGACATCCGCAAAGGTCTTCGCCAGATCGCCAATCTCATTTTTTGGCATGTCGTTGGGAATTTTGAAATCGCCGCCCTGGCGGCTCGATTGAATGGCGCGGGCGAGCTTCAGCAAGGGTGACAACACCGTTTGCCGCATGATTATGAAGATGACGACAAGCAAGGCGAGCATTACGCCAATTCGGCGTACCGTTGATCCAACAACAGCCTTGAAAATGTCGTTTCGCATCGTGTCGAGGTTGATGGTCTCGACCATGCTGACTCCCAGACGGGGGAGCGGGACGATGTGTGTGTGAAGCGATGCGCCGTTTTCTCTCACCTCAAGGTGGTAGGACTTGTTGTCCTGAAAGCTCTGAATGAGCGCCGCGTGAATCTCGGGCTTGTTGAACAAATCTTCGGAGCGGATCGAAGATTTCATATCCTTCGAGGATGCAACGCTTATAACCTTGAGCTTCGGGTTGATGAGGTAGATCTGTTCGACGTCTTCCAGTGTATTAACGGTCCAATCGGCCAACCGCTTGGCCTGATTGATCGAAAAACGCTGATTGATATTGCTGACAAGGCGGAAGTTGTCAGCGACAGCATCTGCACGATGCTCGACCTGCGCCAGCAGCATTTGATGCATGCGCTGATATTCCAGCCCAATCTGGAGAGCAGTCAACAGTGTACTGACGGCCAGGAATTTGATCGCGAAGGATCGCGATAATTGAGGCAAGTGAAACCGGGAGAACCAATTGCCTGTGTATGTACCCTCTTCCGAGTCCCGCCTGTGCGGATGTCGGGAGGAGACTTCTTCTTTGAAGTGCCAATCTTGCGCTGTCATTATCCGCTGGCCCCAGGATGCAACGGCTATTTTAGGGGCCATCGGTTAATACCCCGCTAAGGGGCATTTGTTTGCTCGGAGATGGACTTGGCGGTCATTTGCGTTTTCAGAAATGCTGCAATTTCCTTGAGTGCCTTGCGAGCTTCGGGGACGAATGACGCTGCCTGAAAGACATGCGGCAGGCCGTTCCAGACTTTGATTTCGACGCTTACGCCAGCGGCGCGTGCCCTGTCCGCCAGTCTTAACGAGTCATCAAGCAAGATTTCGTTTCCGCCGACATGAATGAAAAGAGGGGGCAGGCCGTTGAATTGGCCATAGAGCGGTGAGGCAAGTGGATCGGTCGGATTGGTTGCCCCTAGGTAGTGGCGGGCTGCAATAAGGGCGCCGTCAAGAGAGATCATCGGATCGCGTTTGCGATGAGTGATATGGCTCCAGCCAGACATTGCAAGGTCGGTCCAGGGCGAGAGGAGGGCGGCGCCCGAGGGCAAGGGAATGCCCGCATCGCGCAGCGAGAGGAGCAATGCCATGGTCAGTCCGCCGCCCGCGCTGTCGCCTGCAACTGCGATGGTGTCTGGGGCAATGCCCTGATCCAGCAACCAGCGATAGGCCATCGCAGCATCTTCGAGGCCAGCGGGGAAAGGATGTTCGGGCGCGAGACGGTAGTCGATCAGTAATGCGCGCGTATTTGCATTTCGGACGAGACTTGCCACCATGGCCCGATGTGTGTCCGGGCTTCCCAGAATATAGCCGCCGCCGTGCAGATAAAGCAGTGTACCTTGCGTGCCTCTAGTGTGATCGACGCCTTTGGGCCAGAGCCATTCGCCTGGGATGCCATCAATGTTACATTTTTCGACATCGACTCCCTTGATCTTTCCGCTCAATCGAATGGCAAGCTGATCAAATTTCTTGCGGAAAGCGCGCGGGTCGACTTTGGGATCGATGGGGCGTGCGGTCAATACGCGCAGCATGCGATCTAGTATGCGGGCTCGGATGGTCGTCATGCTAAAGTCCTCGCGTCGTCTGTCGCGCGTGTTTCACACGTGTGTTTCATATTTGTAATATTAGCATCTATCAGGCTTCATTTCTCCCGTATCCTAATGGGGTGGAGTCGAAAATCGGAGCTCGGGATGACCACGCGCAATCTTGACAAGCTGTTTACGCCAAAATCGGTCGTACTGATCGGTGCGAGCAAGCGTACCGGGAGTGTGGGTGACGTCCTGTTGCGCAATCTCACCACGTCGGGATTTGAAGGCAAGGTGATGGCCGTCAATCCTCATGCGGAGACATTTGGTGAGGTCAAGAGTTACCCGGATGTGGCGAGCCTTCCTGAGGCCCCTGACCTGGCCGTTATCGCGACGCCCCCCAACAGTATACCTGACCTCATCGCCGAACTTGCGGCGCGTGGAACGAGGGCTGCGGTGGTGATCACCGCCGGATTTGGCGAGCTCGGAGAAGAGGGGCGGCATTTGCAGTCCCTGATGCTCGATGCCGCGCGTCCAAGCCTGTTCCGGATTATTGGGCCGAATTGCCTTGGCATCATGGTGCCGGGTGTTGGTCTTAATGCTTCATTTGCGCAATTGACGCCGCTCAATGGTCACATTGCCTTCGTCTCGCAGTCCGGCGCCATTGTGACGGCCATGCTGGACTGGGCGACGACGCGGGGTATTGGATTTTCCCATGTGGTCTCGCTCGGAGGCATGGCGGACGTCGACTTTGGCGACATGCTTGATCATCTGGCACACGATCCGAATACGAGTTCCATCCTGCTCTATGTTGAGCAGATCACAGATGCGCGGAAGTTTATGTCCGCCGCGCGTCAGGCCGCGCGTTTGAAGCCAGTCCTTGTCATCAAATCGGGGCGTCATGCGGCAGCCGCAAAGGCTGCGGCCTCGCATACCGGCGCACTTGCCGGGTCCGATGCGGTCTATCAGGCGGCCTTTCAGCGCGCGGGCATGTTGCGGGTCGATGACATTGAGGACTTCTTCGACGCCATTGAGACGCTTTCGACGCATCCCGAAAAGAAGATGCTGGCGGGCAATCGCCTCACCATTCTCACGAATGGTGGCGGTTTTGGTGTACTGGCGACAGACTTTGCGATTGATGAAGGCGCGCGGATCGCCGAACTGGCGCCCGAAACCATTGAGAAATTGAATGCCGTTCTGCCGCGCACCTGGAGCCATGCCAATCCCATCGATATCATCGGTGACGCACCCGCATCCCGATATGCTGCTTCGATCGAAACTGTCTTGAGCGATACTGGCACGGACGCTGTGCTGGTTCTCAATTGTCCGACAGCGGTTGTCGATAATGTCGATGCTGCGCGTGCGGTGGCTGAGGCGGCAGTCAGGAGTCGCAAGCCAGTCTATACAAGTTGGTTGGGCGATCAGGGTGCGCGTGAGGCGCGTCAGGTTTTTCTCGATCGGCATGTGCCTACTTATGAGACGCCAAATCAGGCTATCCACGCCTTCATGCTGCAAATCCGTTATCAGCGGAATCAGAAGCTGCTGATGGAAATTCCGCCGGCAGGTCCTGCCTGGCCGGATCGTGATCTTGCCAGAGCGCAGGAGATTGTCGCGGACGTTCTGGCGGACAAGCGCGAATGGCTCAATGAGTGGGAGGCCAAACGTTTGTTGGCAGCCTACGGCATTCCGATTGTCGAGACGCGGGTTGCCAAGGATCCGGATGAAGCGGCGCGCGTGGCAAAGGAAATAGGCTTTCCCGCCGCGCTGAAGATTTTTTCGCCGGACATTACCCACAAGACGGACGTAGGCGGCGTTGTGCTCGATATTGAGGACGCGGAAGCCATGCGCGAGGCGGCGCAGAAGATGCTTCAACGTATTGGCGAAAAGGTTCCGTCAGCGCGCATTGAAGGCTTTACCGTCCAGCGCATGGTAAGCCGTCCGTCGGCCTTTGAGCTAATTCTGGGTATTGTGGACGATGCAACCTTTGGTCCTGTTATTCTGTTTGGTCAGGGTGGAACAGCCGTTGAGATCGTGCGGGACAAGGCTATGGCGATGCCGCCGCTTAATCGCGTGTTGGCTAATGATCTTATTCGCCGCACGCGCATTTACAATTTGTTGAAAGGATATCGCGGACGTCCGCCTGCCGACCTTGACGCTATTGCCGGTACGCTGATGGCGCTGGGCGATCTTGCTGCCGATCTGCCGGAAGTCTGCGAGCTGGATATCAATCCTTTGCTGGCCGATCAGAACGGCATAGTGGCTCTCGACGCGCGTGTGCGTGTCAAGCTTTCGACGGGCGATGGTACGGCACGTTTTGCCATAAAGCCTTATCCGACCGATCTGGAAGGCGTGTTGAAGGCGCGCGATGGAACTGTGTTTCCGATGCGCCCCATTCATCCGGAAGATACACCGTTGATCGATGATCTGCTTGAACATACCGATAGCGAAGATTCGCGCATGCGTTTCCTGTCGCCACTCCGGCGGCTGCCGCGCCAGTTGGCGGCGCGTCTCACGCAGATCGATTATGACCGTGAAATGGCTTTTGTCCTGTTCACGGATGAGTCAAAAAGTGAGATTGCTGTTGTCGGACGTTTGAACGAGACGCCGGATCGGGATCGGGCCGAATATGCGATTCTCGTGCGCAGCGACCAGCAGGGCATCGGCCTTGGCTACTCGATGATGCAGCATCTAATCGGCTATTGCCGTGCGCGCGGCGTCGGCGAGATGTATGGCCACGTCTTGCGCGAGAATGTTTCGATGCTCGACATGTGCAAGGAACTTGGCTTTGTCCGGCATGCTCTGGAGGGTGAACCTACGGTGCTGGAAGTGGTTCTCGATCTGAGAAAGTGACAAAAACGCCTCTCCCGTTTTCGGGAGAGGCGCTGGATGTCTACGGCTTGATCGTGTTATTCGGCAGCCGCGAGCGTGCCTTCAATCGATTTGGCTTTGGGAGCCGATGAAGTAATCGCAATCTGGCGCGGCTTCAACTGCTCGGGCACCTGGCGCTCAAGATCTACATGCAGCAGGCCATTGGCGAGCGAAGCGCCCTTGACCTCGACATGGTCGGCGAGTTGGAAGCGGCGTTCAAAGCTGCGTCCGGCGATGCCCTGATGGAGGTAGTTTGTGTTTTCGGATTCAGTACGTTTGCCCGAAATTGTCAGCACGTTCTGGTTCACCTCAATCGACAAGTCGCTTTCGGCAAAGCCAGCGACGGCCATCGAGATGCGATAGTCATTTTCGCCTGTGCGTTCGATGTTGTAGGGCGGATAGCTCGGGGCGTCAGCCTCGCGGGTGGCATTGTCCAGAAGGGACTGGAGCTGGTCGAAACCGACGCTGGAGCGGAAGAGGGGGGAAAAGTCGAATGTACGCATGATCTGATCATCCTTTTTTATGCTGCCCGGCCTTTTCCGGCCAAAGCGAGCGAAAGCAATGCTATAGAGACATGGCAGAAGGCTTTTGCGTCGCCATTTGGCCGACCTGACCTTCAAACCACCAAGGACCCGCTGAGTGCGGCATCCCTCTAAAAGAGATGGGAATTGAGGTATTTTGCGTCAAGACCGGTAGGTATCGATTTTGGCGGTGAGGATGGGGATTGATGATGAAGATCAGATTGGCCGCATTGACGGCGTTGGTCGTTCTGGGGGTTCTGGGAGCCGGGGTGGGATGGGCCCAGGCAGACGATATGCCGGTGATCAAGCTCGGCGCCGCTGTTTCGCTCAGCGGAAAATATTCCTCTAACGGCGTCTACACCCGGAATGGCTATGACCTTGCGGTGAAGAAGATTAACGCACGTGGCGGGGTCAAGGTCGGAGACAAGCACTACAAGCTCGAAGTGGTTTACTACGACGATGAATCGACGCCCGCACGCGGTTCGCAGTTGGCTGAGCGTCTGATCCAGCAGGATGGCGTCAAATATCTTCTCGGGCCCTATTCCTCCGGCCTTGTCGAAGCTATGGCTCCGGTCACCGAGAAATATGGCGTGCCGATGGTGGAGGCCAATGGGGCGGCGATTTCGCTCTTCCGGAAAGGCTACAAATATCTCTTTGCCGTGCTTTCGACGACCGACCAGTATTTGAAGGGTGCGGTTACAATCGCCGCTCATCAGGCTGCCGACCCATCGAAGGTCAAGATTGCCATGGCCTTCGAGAACGACCCGTTCTCGCAGGATGTACGCGATGGTGTCCTGGAGGACGCCAAGAAATACGGCATGAAGATCGTCGTAGACGACAAGCTGCCGCCGGAGCTTAGCGATATGTCGGCGACGCTCACCAAGGTGAAACTGCTGAAGCCCGATATTCTTATCGTGTCCGGCCATGATAAGGGCGCGGCGACTGCCATCCGTCAGATTGCCGACCAGCGTGTCAATGTGCCGATGCTCGCCATGACGCATTGCGACAGTGCGCAGATCGCCGAGAAATTCGGCAAGGCGGCTGAATATACGCTTTGCGCTTCCCAATGGGCGCCATCGCTTTCCTATTCGGATGATCTCTTCGGCAAGGCAAGCGACTACGCCACGCTTTATGAATCGACCTATCACGAACCGACGCCTTATCAGGCGGCGGAGTCGAGCGCAGCGGTGGAAGTCTATGCAGATGCCTTCACGCGTGCGGGAAGCCTTGATCCCAAGGCTGTACGTGATGCGCTGGCCTCGACCGATCTTTCGACTTTCTATGGTCCTATCAAATTTGATGAGACCGGCAAGAATGTCGACAAGCCGACCATTCTCTATCAGGTGCAGGACGGCAAATATGTCGTCGTCTATCCTGAGAAATGGGCGGAAGCGAAACTACGCGCGCCGACGCCGACCTGGGACAAGAGGTAAGGGCCTCGCGTGATCGATAATTTCCTACTCCTTGTCCAGAACCCATCCTTCGCACTCGACGTCGTGTTGAACGGTTTGCTGGCGGGCGCCATCTTTGCTTTGGCGGCCTATGGCATGTCGCTTGTCTGGGGCGTTCTCAATATCGTCAATATCGTACAGGGCGAGCTTGTCGTGCTCGGCGGCTTCATCGTCTTTGTTGCGATCGGGCACGGGGTGCCGGCCTATCTTGCATTGCCCTTGGCATCTCTTGTCATGTTCGCGATTGGATGGGGCCTCTACTACACGGTGATATTTCGCGTGGTGGACAAGGATCTCTTTCTCTCAATTTTGGCGACCTTTGGTCTTTCCATCGTCATTCAGCAGTTGATGAACACGGTCTTTGGTTCGGATGTGCGCAGCATCGATACGGGCCTTGGTTCCTTCTACATGCTCGGCGGGGCCGTCACGATTGCCTGGATCAAGGTTATCGCCTTTGTTCTGGCGCTGACGTCGGGTGGTCTCCTCTGGCTTTTCCTTCGGCATGCGCGCATGGGGCAGGCGATCCGCGCCACGGCACAGAATCCCCGCGCCGCGCATATTCTCGGTATCAACACGGATCGTGTTTACGCGATGACCTATGGCCTCAATGCGGCGCTCTGCGGCGCGGCGGGCGGGCTCGCTGTCATGGCGTGGAATATCCAGCCCTACATCGGGCTGCCTTATACCGTGCGGTCCTTCATGATTGTCGTGGTGGCAGGGCTCGGCAATGTTGGTGGGGTAATCGTTGCAGGTCTGTCGCTCGGCGCCCTTGAGAATGTGGCGGGCTTCGTCCTGGGTGCGGAATATCAGATCGCTTTTGTTTTTGCGCTCATGGTGCTGATCCTTGTCTGGCGCAATTGGCGCGCGGCGCGACGCAGGGCCTACCTCTCATGATTGACACTGTTCTCGATCGTATCCGCGCCATTCCCGAGGCGGGCCTTCTGATAGGCCTTCTCGTGATCTCGCTTGCCGCACCCTTCGTCATGCCGAGCCTTGCGACGCAGATGGCTTTCCTCTGGCTCATGGTCGTTATGTCACAGACATGGGACACGCTCGGTGGTCAGCTAGGATACAACTCATTCGGCAATGTACTGTTCTTCGGCGTGGGCTGTTATGCCGCCGCGGTCGTTCAGCGTGACAGCGGTTTGCCCTATTACGATGCGCTGGCGCTGGGGCTTGTCCTTGCCGGCTTCATGGCGGTTCTGTTTGCGCTTGTCTTTGGCTTTGCTCTTCTCGGTATACGCGGCCATTATTTTGCGATTGCCACTCTTGGGTTGGGTATTGCGGCAGGCGAGCTTGCGGCTGGCTGGGACTATATTGGCGCAGGGTCCGGCATGGCGATGCCGCTATACCCCGGTGGCATTGGATCGCGCGAACTCTTTTTCTATTTCGTGATGTTCGGCGTTGCGACGGCCTGCTTCTTCACCTTGCGCTGGCTTTATGGCACGCGGTTCGGTTTGGCGATGAATGCGATCCGTGACGATGAAGACAAGGCCGAGGCGATGGGCCTGCGCACGACGTCAATCAAGATCGTTGCCTGGGCGATTTCTGCTTTCTATCTTGGCGTGGCGGGTGGCGTTGCCGGAAACATGCTGGGTTTTATCGATCCGCGCGACGTTGCCTTTTCCGGTGCAACCTTTGGCGTCTGGATGGTGCTGATGGCGATCCTTGGCGGCAAGGGTACGCTCTGGGGCCCTGTGATCGGTGCTGTCATCTTCCACATCACCAAGGAACTCTTCTGGACCTATTTGCTCGGGTGGCAGCGTGTGGCGCTGGGCGTGCTCATCGTCGTGATCGTGCTCTTCTTCCCGCAAGGTATTATGGGCTGGGTTGAAGCGCGACGCGCGAAGACGGGAGGGCAGGCGGCATGAGCCTTCTTCTCGACGTGCGCGCGGTGACCAAGCGCTATGGCGGCGTGGTGGCAAACGACGGCGTTTCACTTCAGGTGCGCGAAGGCGAAATCGCAGGGCTTATCGGCCCCAACGGGTCGGGAAAGTCGACGCTTTTCGGCGCTATTTGCGGTGCCTTTCCGGTTGATGGCGGTGAGATATTCTTCGAAGGTACGCCGGTTTCGCACCTGCGCGTCGGGGCCATTGCGCGGCGCGGTCTCGTCCGTACCTATCAGCAGACGCGCATCTATGGCGAAATGACCTGCATGGAAAACATGCGGATTTCGTCGCGTGCTGCGCAGGGTAATTTTCTCTCCTTGCTACGTCTCAAAGCGCGGGGACACGAGCAACATGCTGAAGACCTGCTTGCCTTTGTTGGACTATATGAAAAGCGTCTCGAAAAAGCTGGTAGCTTGAGTTTCGGTCAACAGAAGCTTCTTGAATTTGCGATGGCGCTGATGAGCGAACCGAAGCTTCTGCTGCTCGATGAACCGACGGCAGGTATCAATCCGACGCTTATCAACGGGCTCATCGACCGTCTTCAGCGCGCCAACAAGGAGTTGGGCGTGACGCTTCTCGTGATCGAGCACAATATGCGCGTCATCATGAACCTTGCGCAGCACATCACCTGTCTTGCGCATGGCCGCGTGCTTGCTTCCGGCGCACCGGAGGCTGTGCGCAATGATCCACATGTGCTGGACGCCTATCTGGGAGCGCAATGATGGCGGAAGAGCAGACACCAGATGCCCGCAAGCGCGCCGGGGGGTATGGCGAAGGCGGGGTCGCACCTGCGATGTCGGTGGAAACCGTAGCGCGGGAGGCGGGCGAACTTGGCGATGGTGTCAGCCGAGATGATGTGCTGGCGCTGGCGGGGCCTGATCCGATCCTCGAGTTGCGCGGCCTTGTCGCTGGCTATGGTGCAATGGAAATTCTGCACGGTGTCGATCTGGCGATTGGTGAAGCGAAGAGCCTTTGTCTCGTCGGTCCCAATGGTGCGGGAAAATCGACCGTTCTCCATTCGATTTTCGGTTTCACGAAAATTACCGGCGGCGAAATCTTCGCAAAGGGTCGGAATGTCACGAGCCTGACACCAAGCGCCAAACTTCGTGATGCAGGCGTTGCTTATATTTTGCAGGACAATTCGATCTTCTCCGACATGACGGTCGAGGAAAACTTGCTTATGGGCGGTTATCTGCTCGCGGATCGCCATAAGGCGCGCGAGGCGACGGAGAAAGTCTTCTCCCAATATGACCGTCTCGCCAAACGTCGTCGCGAACGGGCGGGTGTTCTCTCCGGCGGTGAACGGCGACTTCTCGAAATCAGCCGGGCGCTCATCATGGATCCGTCGGTCATATTGGTAGATGAACCATCCATCGGGCTTGAGCCGCGCATGATCGATATGGTGTTTGAGATTCTGGAAGACCTGCGCGACACGCATGGCAAGACAATCATTATGGTCGAGCAAAACGCCAAGCGTGGGCTTGAGTTTGCCGACATCGGCTATGTGATGGTTTCCGGCCGACTGGCCCTTGCCGCGCCGGGCGCCGAATTGCTCGATAATCCTCAGGTCGGGCGTCTTTTCCTCGGCGGTTAAGCCAGAAAACTGCACATTTTTTCAAGATGAACGCCAGATGAACGGGTGTCACAGCCCGCGTTCAGGTCATTCTTGTCATGCTTCTGATATCGAAAAGTCTATCAGGAGGCAGGCATGAGAAAAATTCTCGCATTGGCAGGTGTTGCGGTGGCCTTGGCGCTGGCGGCTCCTGTTGCCGCTCAGGCGGATGGTTATCGCGGTGGATATCACGACCATGATGGTCGACGTGATTACCGTGAACATCGTCGCGACTATCGCGAAGATCGTCGCGACTACCGCCATATGGAGCGTCGCAGTTTTGGCTATTGGCGTCCGCATCTCGAGCGGCGTCATTATCGGGGGTTTGGCCGCCCTGTCTATTACGGCCACTACTACCGCGTCCGTGCGCATGACTTTTACGGGCGCATCGTGATCCTGACGGTCAATGCATATACCGGCGCGATCATTTCCATCGGTTACTGACTGATATCTCCTCGTACCTGAACTTGTGGCCTCGTCGAAAGACGGGGCCATTTTTTGTGAACGCGGTATGAACGTGTCTCCAAGCGAAGGTTCAGGCGCGAAGCTGCATTCTTCTTTTCAAGGATCGATCGGCGATCCGGACGACAAAGGAGATTGATATGAAAAAGATTCTTGCCGCCGCTGGCGTCGCCTCATTGCTTGTGACCACTGTACCGCTTGCCGCTCAGGCCGCTCCTCGTGATCATACCCAGCAACACCAGAATTCGCGTTCTGACCGTCATGCGGGTAATTCTCATCGCTCGCATGATGCCAATCGCTTAAACCGTCATGACCGCGCGGAGCGCCGTGCGGAAAACCGGTATCGGGATGTGCGTCGTCATCGTGAAGTGCGTCGCGAGCGGGTTGAACGGCGTCATGCCATCCAGCGTTGGAACCATCGTATGGAACGCCGCTATGCTCAGGCCGAACGTCGTCACGAGCGTGCTGTGGCTCGCCATTACAGACATCGCGAGTTTCGCCATTGGCGTCGTGGTCTGGAGCGCGCCCACTACAGGCACTTCTCAGCCCCGGTTTACTACAATGGATACTATCAGGTGCGGGCCCATGACCGCGACGACCGTGTCGTGCTCCTGATGATCAGCGCGTTGACCGGTGCGATTATCGCGTCGAGCTACTGACCCTGAATTGATCTTTCTGGGAGGCCCCGTTTTCGACGGGGCCTTCTTTGTTTCAGAAAAAGTTTGGCCATGAACGAAGAATGAATAGTCGCCACAGGGTGAGTTCAGGGCGCGAGTGTCATTGTCGTTTTCAAGGGTTGTTGCCCTGACAAATTTTTCACAGGAGGTTCCCATGAAATCTTTTTTTGCTGCTGCCGGATTGGCCACTGCCTTTTTCGCTGCCGCGCCGCTTGCGGCTCAGGCGCAACCCCATATGCGGAATGGGAATCATTCCACGGTTGCCGTGACTGTTACGAAGACGCAGGTTCGTCTTGCTTCCGACTACGATAGCTATCGTGCGCATCGTGGTCATATCATGCCGCTGGCGCGTGTCGTTCGCCAGCTGGAACGCAGAAGTGGTGCGACGGTGACGGACATCAAGCTCGCCGCGAATGGCAAGGTCTACAACTTTGAAGGCGTCACGGCGCGAGGTTTCATTGTCCATGCGAAAGCCGACGCCTATACGGGTGCCGTCTCACATGTGCAGTTTACGAAGTTCCGCCCGCATTATGATCCCAAGGGCATGCCGATCAATCGGCTGATTACGAAGCTGCGCAATCATGGATTTCAGAACTTCGACCTTGTGAGCCTCAAGGATCAGCGTGGCATCTATGTCGTGCGCGGTCTCAATCGTCATGGCAAGCCGGTGACCATTCGTGTTCAGGCGCGCACGGGTCGCATTCTCTCCAGGCAGCCGGCGAACGTTTATCATGGACCGGCCTATTTGCGGGCTGAGTATCGCGATTTCGATAAGTTGCGTCCGGCGCTTGAAGCCCAGCGCTTTAACGGCTTCACTAATGTGGTTGCTTATGATGACTACTATTCAGCCAATGCGCGTGATGCGAAGGGCCGCAATGTCGCGCTGCTGATCAATGCCTATACTGGCGCGATCATGAATCCGTGAGATTAGTCGGACTGATTTGGTGACGAGGCCCCGCTCACGCGGGGCCTTTTCATTTCCAGACGAGCGTCGCTTCGTCTGCCTCATCGACGATGATTTCAGGCATGCGCCCGAGTTTCAGGTTGCGGCCATCTGCCGACAGGCCAGTCTCGACATCGAAGCGATAGCCATGCCAGGGGCAGGTGATGCAACCGGAACCGTCCGGTTCGACTTCGGTGAGGAGTGCCCTCATATGCGGGCAGCGTGCCGGATAGGCAATTACCCTTCCATTGCGGTCAATGATGCGAACCGGACCCATGCCGCTTTCGACCACGCGAGGGAGTGAGACTTTCAGATCGGCCAGCGAACCAAGAGAAACCGGCCTGTCATCGCCTGAGGGTTTTCCATCAAGAGCTTTCTGACGGGCCACCATCATGGCTTCGTCTTCATTCCACAAGTTTGTGTATAGGCTGACGAGCGACTGTCCTGCCTTGTTTGCCTGCTCTTCGGACAAATGTGGCAAATGGAACTCGACGTCGACTTGTGTGCTGTGCGGAGCAAGGGCAGTCAGTTGGGTCCATATTTCCACGCCCGGCAGTGGTCCGGCGAGGGTTCGCGATACATAGCGCGACATCTCCGTATCTATCACAAGTTCGACAACCGTTTCGGGCGCGTTGTCGGCTGTGCCCCGCGTTGTCGCGCGCCAGCCCCAATCGCCTTCCTCATCCAGGCGGCATTCGGAGAAGCTTTCGGCGTGGAGCCAAGGCAGATGTTCCCAGTCGCGTACATTCTCCCATGCACGAGCGAGGCTTGCGCCGACCTCTCGCGAATAGCGTGCAGCGACACGCATCGGCAAATTGTTCGGGTTTTTGGCGGTGGCGTTTATCTGGCAAGGGGGCATGGGTCAGGGCCGCATCGTGGTTCTGTAAGGCCCGAGGTTGACTGATCGCTGTGGTGCGATCCAGTCGAGCCAGTCGCAAAGCTTTGATCTTGTTTCGCGCGGGTCGATAAGCTCATGGACCGAAAAGCCTTCTGCGCGCGGGAAGGGCGATTGACTGGCGGCCAGTTTCTCTTCCAGTTCCTTGCGCAGGGCTTCCGGGTCGGGCGCGGCGGCGATCTGGCGGGCAAAGGCAACGGCGACGCCGCCTTCGACCGGCAGCGCACCTGTTTCCGCGCTTGGCCATGACATGACGAAGCCGCCGGGTCCGAAGTGGGCGGCACCCGCTACACCGAAGACTTTATGCACGATGACAGATGCCCAGGGCACACGGCTCTGCATGACGGCGGCGATGGCGGTAGTGCCATGACGGATAGTGGCGGCTTTTTCCGATGCCGAGCCGATCATGAAGCCGGGTTCGTCGACAAAGGAAACAATCGGCAAATTGAATGTGTTGCAGAGGTCGGCGAAGCGTTGAAGCTTCAGCGCCGCGTCGGCGGTCATGGCGCCTGCGTAGAACATGCAGTCGTTGCCGATTACACCGACGCTTTTGCCGTTGAGGCGGGCGAGGCCGGTAATGAGTGAGGGGCCATAGCGCTTCGTCATTTCGAAGAATGTGCCCTTGTCCATTACCGTCTTGATGATCTTGCGCATCTGGAAGGGCTTGCGGCGATCTCTCGGCACAATCGACAACAGCTCTTCGTCTGCACGGTCGCGCTCGTCGTCGGGCTCGACGTCGGGCGGAAGCTGCCAGACATTGTCAGGGAGGTAGGAGAGGAACTGGCCGATTTGATTGAGCGCCTCTTCTTCCGTCGCCGCCACATTGTCGACGACACCGCTTTTGGCATGGACGTTGGCGCCGCCGAGTTCTTCCTTTGTCAGCTTTTCGCCGAGTGCGCGTTCCACGACTTTTGGTCCGGCGATCAGAACCTGA
>Ga0098040_1000246_pt1 | contig 25814 bp, 30 predicted proteins | sample 7_EtaG_FD_75065 | JGI IMG/M metagenome (GOLD analysis project Ga0098040, IMG submission 75065) | Marine viral communities from the Subarctic Pacific Ocean - 7_ETSP_OMZ_AT15161 metaG | ecosystem: Environmental > Aquatic > Marine > Oceanic | place: Pacific Ocean | collected 2015-01-08
ACAGTTACGACATCTGCCGAAACTAATGTACCACCTAAAGTTAAAGTTTTATTTCCAGTACCACCTACCGAATAAGTACCACTATCTTGAACGATATTATTCCATACAACAAGAATATCTGTTTCAGCAGATATGTCATGTGTAAGCGTTACTGTATTACTTGATAATCCAGTAAAGCGATCTTGAATACCTGAATCAAAAGTAGTGCTAGGTTGTTGCCCCACATATGTCATAAGCTATTAAGTAATCTCCATAACTGATAATGTGCCTGAAACTTTATCTGCTACTGAACAATCTATTTTAAGTACATCAGTAGTTTCCATTACAATCTTAGATCCCGCCAAAATTTCCAAACTGGATTTTGCTGGGATAACAACATCTTTAGCTAGAAACGCAGTACCATTTGTTACATTGTTTGCTCCACCACGATTTGCTGTATCACTAACCAATTCTACTTCAACAGTTACAGAAGTAGTATGGATATTTGTTACACGCAAACCGAGAATTACAGTAGTGGTACTACCAGCTACAGTATACATTACATAAGGTGTTCCAGCCGAAGCTGGTTCAGCAGCAAAAGTTACAGTTTTAAATGTATTAGCCATATTCTCCTTCCTATCCGAGTGCTATTGCCATACTAACACTATTGTCAGTTGCTGCTATAGTCAAAGTTTCATTACTACCATTATTGTTTTCTGTAAATGTCACATTATCTCCAGCGACTAATTTACCATTTAAATAACCAGCAGTAGTATCGTTAGAACTAACTAAAGTTTTAACATCAGTATCAGTAGTTATGGCTGCCCATGAGCTACCATTATAATAATTTAAAGAATTAGCAGAAGTATTATAGTAAAGATCACCTTCATCTAAAGAACTAGATGGAGCTGAACTTGCTACTCTATATCTATCGGCAAAACTATTTACTCCAGCAATATTATCGGCAACTGTACTTAAATCAGCAACAACATCACTTGTCGCTAAAGTATTAAGGTCTGATACAATATCAGAGGTTGCCAAAGTATTGAGGTCGGAAACTATATCACTTGTTGCTAGTAAATTAATGTCAGTAACAATATCGCTAGTGGCAAGAGTATTAAGGTCGGAAACAATGTCCGAAGTAGCTAAAAGGTTAATATCAGAAACTATGTCAGAAGTTGCTAAAGTATTTAAATCTGAAACTATATCGCTTGTAGCAAGAGTATTAAGATCGCTTACAATATCACTTGTTGCAAGAGTATTCATATCAGATATTACATCAGAATCTGCAAGGAGAGCCATATCAGCAACAACATCAGCAGTACCTAATAAACCCATATCGGTTACAACAGCACTTGTGCCTAGTAATCCCATAGCAGTAACATTAGCCGAAGTACCTAAATGCCCCATAGCAGTTACATTGGCAGAAGTTGCCAATAAATCCATATCGGTTACGATTGCCGAAGTACCCAGTATTGCTAAATCTGCAACAGCATCAGAAGTACCTAATCTTCCAATCTCAGTAGCTTTTCCAGCAACAGCTCCTATGTCTGCAGCATCTCCAGCTACAGCAGTTACATTTGCGGCTATTCCAGCCACAGTCGTTACATTGGAAGCTATACCACTAACTGTCGTTATATCACTAGCAATTCCAGCTACAGTTGATACATCAGTAATTGATTGACTAAACTCTAAAGCATTACCAGAAGAATTAACGGATAATATTTTATTCGCTACTAATTCAGGGAATGTTAAACCGTAAGCAGTTGATGTACTTGATTTAGCTTGGATAGTATAATTAAAATCTCTTTCATTTTGTTGCATCATAGCAACAATTTTATCTAATTCTGTATTAAGTGTTTCTACTGAAAACTGTCCTGAAGCTGGAAAGTCAGAACTTCTTGCAATAGGTAAATCTCTATAAATTGTATATTTATGACCAGCAGTTGCTCCACCACCTAAAGTAATTGAACCACCACCAGTTTCACCAGCGCCTGAAACTGAATATTGTGTAGCACTAGAAGGACTAGCTGCATAAGTTAAAGTTGTATCAGTAGTACTTACTGTTCTAATAACTTTAATATCAGTAGCATTAAAAAATTCAAACGGAACTGTAAATGCCGTTTGAGAGCCACTAGCAGTATATTGTACTCTAGGACTTGTATCTGATATTGTAATACTTGCCATTTAAAACCTTAATCCTTTTTCAACTTTATCGAAAATCCAGTCTAAATAAAATACATTTTGAAAAGGTATAAGTCTACGCACATTCCTTGCAGTATGATGATTATATTTACCAGTACCCGTATCCCACATAATATCAGCAATATTAGATATTTGAGAAGCAGATGGTCCAAGTATACCAGCTTTATATTTCCATGAAGTACCATAAGGTTTTTTATCACCTAAAGCTGGTCTTAATCCAAATCTGTTATCTGTTGCAGATTCAATAGCTCTATTAATATCTGTAAATATACCTAATGCTGCAGAACGATCTAAAGCATCTAGTATTTGTGATGTTCTTGATTTTTTAGTATAATCTTTTCCAAAAGAACGAGTACGAATCATATCTACCATTCCTCCAAGAGCAACTAAAAACATAACACCAACAAAAAAGTTAGCATCTTTTTCTTGTAATCCACGAATTAAAACAGCTTGTGTAGCAGCTACACCAAACTTTTTAAATTGAGATAGCATACTGCCAAAACGCCAATTCATCCATAATGGAACATCACCTTTTCTTGGAGTAACAATTCCAATATTAGATTCATGTTTCATAGCTGCTTCAAAATGTTCTCTTGCAACTGCATCATCCCATTTTTCAAAATTAGCCATTCTAAAATTACCTTTTTTAAATCCATATTTTTCTACTTGAGCAACAATTCTTTCTGCCATTGGTTGATCTATAAAAGCATTAGCTAATCGCATAGAGATTGTTGTATCTGTTTTTAAAATAGTAGATTTTTTTCCTGTTTGTTTAACAATATGAAACATATCTTCTATTAAAGAAGAACCATTATACATATACATTAATTGCTTAACTCCAGTATTCCAAATATTCATTGCATTAATGTAAGTAAAATAAAAATTAGTTAAACTATTTGTTCCTTTTTCAAACTTAGAATACATTCCATAAGGAGTATCAATATCATTAATAATAGCAGCTCTTGAACCATTAAACATATCAACTGCTTCGTTAAGTATATTTAATTCATTTTTTTGCATTTTTATAATATCTTTCCACATACCATTCATCATTATTGTCCAAGTATCACCTAATACTTTATCAACACCATTAGCCATAACTAATCTTCCAACATCAGGAACTGCTGCTAACCATCCAGTAAGCATTGTTAAAGCATTATATTGTTTTCCATGACGAACTGCTTTACTTGTAAAACTATGAGGATTTTCTGGTAATCCATATAATCCTTTAATTAAATCTCTACTAGCTTGTAAATCTTCTATGACTTGATTTTTTTCTTTTATTAATTTTATTCTTTGTTTATCTGTTTTAACTTTGCTAATTTTTTCATCATATAATTTTATAATTTGATTAATTCCGGGTCTAAATCCAGCTTGACCTCCCCATGCCATAGGATCACCAAAAATTTTAGCTATTTCTATATCAGGTACTGTTGAATTAAAATATCCTCTACTTAATCTAAATATATCATCTTCAATAAATCCTTCATCCATTACTCTTTCATAATTAATATTCAGTTCTCTAGATTTAAAATTTCTACTTATTTTGCCGAAATCTTTTTCATAAATATATTTTCTTTTAGCTTTTTGAGCTGTTGGACTATCAAATAAATTTTTTATATACCTATCTATACCTTTAGAATTTTGAAAATAAAATTGCTCTATAACTTTTTGTTTAGTTTCTTTTCCAGTATTAATCCCAGCTTTACGCATTTCTTTAAATAAATTCTCAAAAAATTTTTCATTATTAATTTTTTGTTTAGTTTTAAGAGCTTTATCTAATTTATTTTTAGTTCTTAATACTTCATATGCTAATTTATTTGCTTTAAATTCATCTAACATATTTTGTAATAAAACCATTTCAGGATCAGTTGCTCCAACAACATCAGGATATTTATGATGATTTGTTGGATTCATTAAATCATCAATTATTCTATCTAATTCATCAGGACCAATATTTCTATTTTTAGCAAGTATTTCTTCTTTCATTATTTTTCTAAATAAATCAGGATTCTTTTGAATTGCGTCATAATTATACATTATATTAATATAATTTTTTGCTAAAGAACCATTCTTTTCAAGATATGATAAACGACCTTTTAATTTATCTAAAATTTTTTCTATCATTTCAGGATACATAATAGTTTTTTCAGCTCCCATTTCTATATAACCTTTATTGCTTATTCTTGCAGATTCTAAATATCTTTCCCACATAGATACTTCTCTTTTAATCCACCAAAGATTAATACCTGATTCATCAAATGCTTGTCCTGTTGGTCCGTATAATCTTTTTTGTGTTATATTTATTCCTTGTTGAACAAACTCATTATCAGATTTCATTCCATTCATTCTTCCACGAGTAATTGCTTGTCTAAATTGTCTAAAAGACATTACATCAGGTTTTCCTATAGAACCAAAATGTAATCTTATTCTTTTTGCTGGACCTTTCATTTTAACACCCATTGATTTTAAATAATCTAAATATGCCTTTTCTACTTCACGAATAATCATAGTTACATTAGCCATTTTTCTACCAACAACATTTTCTATGGGAATAGTAGTTGAAACAAATTCTTTATTTTTCATTTGATACAAAGGACTTTCTAATAATGACATAATCATTTCTCTTGCTTCTAAAACACCAGATTGTAATGTTCTAAAGATAGGAGTAAATGGACCTTGTTCTATTCCGTATTTACCTAACCAAGTTTTTAAAAATCCTTCATCTTCTAATAATTCATCATAATTTTTTGCCCATTCTTTTCCGGGTGGAACATCAGCTCCAACTCCACCTACTCTAATACTTCCACCTTGACGAGTAGCTCTAATAGCATCATCTGCATCAGCCATTTCCATATATTTATTTAATTTTTCAACTGGATAATTTTTAGCATATTTTAATCCACCTAAAACAACTGGTAATCCAAAACCAACACCAGCAGTAAATAATGCCATTTCTTTATGCCGAGTAGTATCAGATACTTGTTTAATTATTTCTTCTCCTGTTAATGCTCCACCTAATTTCATTGATTTTTGCAAAGTATTACCTTTCCAAAACCAACTACCAGCTTTCATAAACATAAAAATACTTGTTGGATCAGTTAATGCTCCAGCTAACATACCAGCAATTTGAGCTGGACTTGCTTGATGCATTTGTTGATCCATATGAAAATCTTTTATTAAATCTCGAGTTTCTTGTCTGCTTCGAGAATGAATAAAATATTGCATATAATCTTGATAAATATCTAATTCAGGATCATCAAAAGGATTATATCCTTCTTCTACTTTACCTAAATAACTATTAGCATGTAATCCAGCAGAACCCATTTTTGTTAATACATTTTCATTAAACATATTATACATAAACTTTTTAGGCTCTTGAGATAAGTTTGTTGCCCAGTCATGTAATGACGGTTCTTTAACAGGGTCTCTTAAACCTCTTTGTTCAATAGGTTGTAATAACGATAATGGTCGTCTATAAGTCATTACTCAGGTTTAGTAATTCCAGTCAAAGTATTTAAATGTTTCCAATGAGAATCATCTTTACGGATTTTATTTAAATATTCTCCTTTTGACATTCCTTCAGGAATATCATTAATTCTATAATCATTTATATTTATTGATGTTGGCAAATAAGCAGATAAAAGTTTTGCTCTTTTATAATTTCTACCTCTATTATTCCCAGTATCATTTATTAATTCAAATATAGCTTTATTCCAATCCTGATTATTAACAGCATTAGTAAAGTTTGGTCCTAAATAACTTTTCCCACCTTCCATTGCCATATCGGCTAATACAACTTGCAAATTAGACCAATCTCTTGTTTTGTCAGTAAAAACAAAACCAAATTTAGGTTTAACAAAATATTCAATTTGTCTTTCAATAATATCTTGTCGCATTTGAAAATCATCTTTTGCTGTAATTGCAACTTTACCATCAACAATATCTTGAACATTATATCCATATTTTTCTAATAAATCCCAATTTGCTTTATTAGGTTCTCCAGTCGGTTCATATAAAGCTATACCTGTTCCAACTGTTTTAATTCCAACTGGGTCATCAAATACATATCCGTCATTGTGAAAACCACCTTCACTTACAAAATATAATTCATTAAGTTTACCCATAACTTTATCGTCAGTAATTTGTGCTGCTTCTCTCATTCTAATCTCCTTCTTATATTCAGAAAAACTAATAACTTGTTTATCTCCAATTATTGGTTTTAATACTTCATAAACTTTAGCATCTAAATCCGACATGATTTTATCTGCTACTTCAGGTTGTCCTGAAAGCCATCCATATATTTCATCCATGTCAGAAAATAATTCCATAGTTTTTGCATACCAAGAACGCTGAGCATTTTTTAATGTTGTCATTGCCCAATTATCATCTTCACTAGGTTCAATTAATTGTCTTGCTGAATCCATAGCTGTGTCTTTTTTAATTTTTTTAAGATTCATATGATTTTTAAAATTAATAGTTTGATAATCTTGACTATCAGGATAAAATCTTAATTCACTATCATCTAATGAACGATCTGCATCAAATGGCTCAAACATAGTAGGAACATTTCCAAGACGATATTGAACTTTATATCCTTTTTCAGCATCACGAATTGTATCATCATCTAAAGTAAACCAAATGTCATTATTTTCTACCATATCAATAATTTCTTTTTCTGTATAAGCAGCGTTTAACTCACCCATATCATTTGTACCTCTTAAATTTTGAAGATAAAATAAAGCATCAGCTTTATCTTCTTCACTTGCATCAGGATCACTTAAAATCATTTCAGCTCTATAATTATTAATAAGATAATCATTAGAAAAAGAAAAAGCTATTCCACTTTTACCAATATCTTTATATTCATATTCAATAGGATATTGACTTAATGTTGGTTGCCCACCAGCACTAGACATAGTTGATACTCCATATCCATTATTATTTAATTCAGCAAAAACATCGTTCATTATAAAAGGCATTGCTTCTTTTATTTCTGCATCTGTAGGATCATTACTTAAATGATAAGGAGCTAAACGATCAATAGCTTCTACTAAAAAATCTTCTCCTTTATCGGCAAATTGTAACATTCTATCTGAATCAAATCCAGCTATTGGTTTTAAGAAAAATCCTTTCCAATCCATTCCCGCTGGTGCAAATTGTGTAAATTGCTCATCATCAGGATCAGTAACTAAACCACCCGTTATAAATGACATTAATTCTTGAGATATATGACGAATAGGATTTTTATTAGAATGAATATTACTAATAAATTCTTTCATAAATTCTTGCTTTAAATAATCTACTGAGCCTATTCCTTTATCGTTTATATACTTATTAAATGCTTCTGCTCTTTTTTCAAAAATCTTTTCATCAGGATGTAGTCTATCATATATCCAAGTAGCAAAATGTCTTGAGTTTTCAGGTTGTCTAAAGAATTGACTTTGTTTCCATTCTTTACTTGCATCATGTAAAACTTTTGACATACCATTAGGTAATTCTTTTCCTATAATATTTTTTTGTTGATGATTAACCATATCATAGAAAGTAAGCATCTTTCCTAATATGCCTGATTCTTCTATTGAATCTACATTAAGATTTGCTAAACTAGATAACCATTGAGTAGAATATGGATCAAACCTTTTAGCTTTTTTACTAACATTAATTAAAGCATTATATTCTATTGAAGTAGTATCACTAAATAATGTATCTATATCAAATATCATATTTGGATCGCCACCAGTTAAAAATATTTCTTGCATTACCATATGCTCCATTAATTGAGCTTCTGCATTTTCTATTCCATCTAAATCAGTTAAAGCACCAGAAAATTGCTTATTACTACCATCAGTAAGTAATTCAATAGATTTATCTTGTATTCTTTTTTTATCTCTTTGTTTATTAATAATATCAATTTTTTGAGCTTCATCTAAAAATTTCCAATATTCTTTTTTTTCTAAATCTTTTAAATCAGGCAATGCCATAGTTAATGGATGAGCTAATGAACCTATTAATTGTTTATTCGTAATATCTTCATTATATAAAGATAACATCTTTGTTTCTTCTTGAGATAGAGCATGTTTTAATTGATCTGTTTTTAATTTATGTTCATTGTTTAATGCCGAGCCAACTGAATCTACTATTACTTCTCTATCTGCTGGACTTGTATCAACTAATGTAAAAGGATTTTCTTCTACTATTGCGCCTTGCATACCATCACCTGATTGCAAACCTTGAACATCAGGATCATTAATATATTCTTTTAAATATTCTTGAGCATCCAAATATCCTTGTGTAATATCACCTCCATTAATACCATCATTAAGAATTTCTAATGCTTTAGATAATACACGACCTTGTTCTAAATTTATTTTTTGACCTTGCAGCCAAGTATCAGGTGTAGGTAAATCCATTGATGATGGAGAATTATTATATAATTTTTCATACATTAATTTTTGTTCACTTAATTCTGGTAAAATTTGTTCTCCATATATTTTTTGATGTTCACTAACTGAACTATTTTGTAATAAATTTGTAAATTTAGATAAAAAATCTGCATTATTATTTCCAAAATTTTCCCATGTTGTATCTAATCTTTTTGCCCATTCTTCATTTGCAATCTGTTCATAATGACGAATTGATTGCATACCCAAATATTGTTTAGCATAAGACTTAAATCTTTGAGGAGCTTCGTTTACTGCTCCTTCAATATAAGAATCTGCTTTTGACATAAATGATCCTGAATCAAATCTATGATCGTTAGCAAATTGATTAATAGCTTTTGAACCATCAAGTTGAAAAGTTGCTTTCCAATCTGTTTCTTCTACATCAGCTTGTATCTTTGCTAATGAACTTAATGTTTTTCCTAAAGCTTTTGAGGCTAATGCAAATCCATCACCATCATAAGCACGAACAACACCCATTCTACTTGCCAATGAAGATTGGGTAACGACAGATTCTCTTTCTCCTCTTTTAAGTGCCATTAACTATAATACTTATACATAGCATAACCAGTTGTTAATTCTGACATTGCTGAAGTATACCCTCCAAAAGTTATTGCTTCTTTTTGTAAATCATTTTCAAAAATAGTATCTCTATATTTCGATTGAACAATTTGTCCTTGTAATCGAATATTAGATAAATCTTTTTCTGCTTTTTTAACTACTTGTTTATTAATATTAAGAAAACTTCTTGAATCATCATAATAACCAGCAGCAGATTGAAAAGCTATATTAGATGCAAGTGTTTGATTTAATTTATCTCGTCTTAAATTTTCTTCTTCTAATGCTTGTATTTGAGCTACTTTTGATTCTCTGTCTAATCTAGTATTTTCTCTTTGTAATGCAGCTCTTTGTGCTTGAATGCTATATACCATTCCAGCAGTTGAAGCTATTGCACTAGCCATCATCATTGTACTTGCACTTGCGCCCATAATTAAAATTGCATCTCTAAAGCTATTGCCAATACCTTAAGTGGTAATGGATCATTTTGTGATACAGTAACAGTTGGACTTTTACTATATCCTAAAAAATTAAATTCTTTTTTTCCTGTTTGAGGAGTTAAATCACTTCCTATTGTAAAGTTTAATGGAGTAATTAATAATTCATAAGCATTTGCATTTGCTGCTTTTACATTAATATCCAATGAACTATTTACATCAAGAATTGCTCTAGTAATTCTACGAGGTCTACCTGAAAGTGGACCAGTATCTACTTCTTTATCAATAGGCATAGTTTCTAATACAGGAGTATAATTAAATCCTACTGTCATACCTGTCGGCTGTGGAGCAACAGCATTTGAGCTAAGAGTAATTCTATCATTTGCATCTATTGTATAAGAACCTAGTGATGAATTACCAGATACAACATTTATTGCGATTTGACCATAAATACTATTAATGGTGTGCATATAACCATCTACCATAGTTATTACTGCATTATCCGAAGGAGTAGCAGCCAAGTTTTGATCTAATTGTATATTATATCCTGATGAAGTAGCTGTTACAGCTTCAATAGTATATTTAGTTGCATTTCCAGCAATAGTAAAAGTTTCTAATACTGCTGGAGCAGAAGTAAATCCATCTACTGCTAATGTGTTTCCTGTTTGAGAACCACCATTAACTAATGGCGTTCCTTTTTGATATACAGTTGTAGAAGTAGAACAATCTAATGTTGTAGAATCATCTTCAGCAAATTTTTCTAAAGTATAAGTAGTTGTTCCATTAACTTGTCTTTTACCTACTACAAATAAATTTTCGTTTGCAGCAGTTAATGAATGAAAATAATCCCCACTTCTAGTTTCATACATTGACCATCCAGCTATTTTTTCTCCTCTAATACTATGAAAGACTGCAATCTTTCCATTATGTGTTGTTCCACTATTAACAAAAAAAGCAAATTGTTCTGGTCTAGTTGAGCTACCACTAATCATTGATATTTGTTTTGGTGTATCAATTAATTGAGAAGATAGTACAGAAATAGAATTAGAAGAATATGCTGCTTGAGTATCTGAAAATAAAAATTCACGAACTGATTTACCATTCTTTTGAGCAAATACAGTAGCTCCATCAAATACTACTGGATTTGCACGACTACAACCAAATGGAGTTTGTCGTCTAAATGTAATATTACTTGGAGTAACTGCTGCTGTATCAGAAGAAGTAGGAACATAATATTCACCACCATCAGTAAAAACTTGTAAGTTTCTTGAAGAAATAAAATGTCTTATTTCATTTACCCTATCTCCAGCGATGGCAACATCTATTGCTTCACTCGCATTCCCACTTCCAACATCAAAGTTGAAGTATTCCCCTACTTGACTAGCTACAACAGAAGATGGCTTAGATGGATTACCACCAAACCATAATCTATTATCATGGAAAGATACAGCTTGAGGAAAACCTCTATGAGTTGACCATAGTTGTTCATCCCAATCTGCATTAGCTCCAGTACCAGCTAATGTTTCTCTTACAGTTACAACAACAACAGTTGTATTTGTTCTTCCAGTAATATCTATTTCTTTACTACCAATGCGAAGTGTTTTACCTACCCAGTTAGCATCTGAATCAAATATAGCACTAGAAGCAGTAACATTTACTCCAGTACCTGAAGTAGCTGCTGGAGTTAAAGTAACAGCATCATCTTCATATTTATAATAAGGTTGGTATCTTGGATAACCAGAAGAATGAGTAGAAAAAGAAAGAGCTGATATTGAAAAACTACTAGCACTTGCTCTTGTAATTTTTCTTATTTCATTATCTCTATGACATACAATAACTGTATCTCCGAATTGAGAAAAGTTTAATTCAAATAATTCAGCAGTAGTCCAATTTGCATTAGAGGTTATATTTGCCTGAACAGAAGTTCCTGATGAATTATAAACATCTAATCTATTATTAGATAAAGCAAATATTGCTACTTCATCATTAGAAAAAATAAATGGTACTATTCTTGTTTCTCTAGTTGAAAAACTAGCTGTGTATGTAGTTCCGGGTCTACGCATAACACCACCTTCATCAAGTAAATACCAATTTTTACATTGTTTAGCTCCATCAAAATATGCTTTTGCATCTGTACGAGCAGCTAAAAGAGGATTAAGCTCTCCAGCAGAAAAATTAGTTAATACAGTTCGTATTTGTCTAGCCATTTAATCCAAAACCATTTGTTCTAGTTGATCGTCTATTTTCAATGAAACGATTAGTAGCAATCTGGTTGGATGTTGTTTCTTGAGATTCAGAGTTTCTAGCAATCAATAATTGTCTTTCTGCTAGTTCGTTAAATTCTTTTATCATACCAGCATCTCTAGCAACAGCTCCAGCATAAATACTTGCTAGTTTATATTCTAAGGCAAGACGGAAATAGGGAGGAAATTTACTTTCGTCTTGTCTAAAAATATAATCCATAATAACAGTTGAATTAGAACCATATCCATCAAGATAAATTTTATCTTCATATCTTTCGTATCGTAAAACTGTATCGTTAGAAGTAACTGTAATTATTTGTAAAACTGCTGGATCGGTAGGCATTTGATATGCATACTCAAATCTTCCAACAGGAGAATTAGATAAAAGAGATAATTGTTTTTGACCACTTGCAAAACCCCATCTGTGTCTTGTAAGTGTTGCCTCTACAATTTCTTCATAAATATTGTTAGTAACTAATCCTTCCGTACTATCATCAGAAAATGATGATATAGGAGAAGCTCCTATCATTATTAAAGCTCTTGATGCTATGTCTACTTTAGTTACTGCCATAATATTTTTTAATACGGGGGGAAAATCCCCCCATATATATTTTTAATTAAGTACCGTTAGTGGTAGTGACAGTTGTTGCTCCAGTTGCTGAAGTAACTACTAGCAAGTCTACTGTTTCAGTTCCTCCAGCAGCGCCAACACAAAGGATAACATCGTTTTCCTTTAAGTTTTCATATGCACTATCGAAGTAACCAGAACCAGCAATCGAGCTAACAGCATCGCCATCAACATAAAGCCAAACAGAGTTAATACCACCTTCAGCGATTTTCCTTAACGGATTATCAGTTGCGTAAGCCATATTAATCTCCTATTCTGCACAGAGCTGTACTCTAGCTCCGTCACCATCAATTAACACTGATCCCAAACTTAACATTGAAGTAATTAAGTGTGAAACTTTTTCAGGAATATAATTAATTTCTGTTTTCACGTCTGAACCGATACCAAGACCACAAGCTGACTTATGAAAAGCCAATGTTTGTCTGTCAGTAGCGACTGTAAGACCTGAATGTGAGAACATTAAAAATCCCATCCATCGTTTCGCAGTTTGTTCTCCCGCTAAGAATGGTAAACCAGAAGGTCCGATATAATCTTGAGAAGCGAATTGCTGGATACCCATCAAGTCTCCCCATTGGTCAGGACCAACTGCCCAGTACCTTTGGTTGTCATCAGGAACATCATTATTCCCGAAAACTGTAAGCATATTTTGTGCTTTTATTAATGTCATATTTGTTGCTGAAGAATTAATGTTGTTAGCAATAGATGTAGCAGCTTTTAAAACAGTAATTAAGACATCATCAGTTTTTCTTCCTAACGCATATGCTGCGTTTTTAGCAAGAACACCTCTTTCGTCGATATTTACTTTAAGCTCATCTAATTTATCAACATAATCTGCTGCATAGTAATCAGACATGGTAGCACTCACGTTAGTGTGTGCAGAGTTCATAGCTACTACTTCAGCATGTCTAGCTTTTGTAGTTGCAGAACCTTTAGCTAATTTTTGAAAAGTTACAGTAGAGCCATTAACACCGTTAACAGTTCTAACTAAATTTTTCAATTTAGCACCCATACGCTGATATGCCATATGCACTTCAGCTTCAAACTGAGTAATAAAGGCATTAGTAATCGAAGTTGCCATTTTATATACTCCTATTCAAAGGTTGTTATTTAGTTTTTTGCTTCACTTATCTCTTTGATTCATTTGTGTTATCCATAGTCGACATAGGCACAAATACCCACGAAAGAGGGCTTGATTGATATATTTCAGAAAATTTAATTATTTTCAACGCACATTATGTATGTGTTGCTCTAATTCTTTCAATATCTTGGGGTTGTCTTTAAAAACACTCATTAAACCATTAGTAATACTATTAACTACTACTTCTTCTTTATTTTCATTATCTAATGGTTGTCCTAATTGTGTTAATGAATTGTAATATACTATTGCATGAAGTATCTCATGTAATAAAGTACAAGCGTAATCTGTTTTTGATAATTCTTCTTGAATTGATATAGTATTTTTTCTGTGATCAAATTCTCCAAAAGCGTCAGATGGTTTAGCAAATGACGCTTTCTCGTAAATTATTTCTATATCTTGATAGCCTACTTTAACTTTAGAGCTTCGCTGGAGCTGTACCATACTTCTGTTCATAAAGTTTCGTTACTCTAGATATGTATGCATTATCTCGTCTTGTATCATCCCAATAACGAGGATCACGCATCATAGCTCGTAAATCATCTTCACTTGCATCAACATCTATTTTAGTATCTTCTTTAGGCATTGGAGCATCTTTTGTTAATCCCATAATTTCTTCTAATACTTTTACATTATTTGCACTTGTTGCAATATTTGCAACAGATTCATATGCAGCAGAAGATAAATTTTTCTTTGCCCATAAATCTACTGCTTCTATTCTTTCTTTTGCATTATCACCTAATTCTTGCATTTGTGCTTCTTGACTAGGAATACTATTAACTGCATTATCTACAAATGCTTTTACACCATTATTAAATTCATCTTGTGATAAACCCTTTTCACGTGCAAAGTCTCCCCACCATTTTACCAAAGGTAAATCAGGTTCTAAATTAACTTCTACTCCTTCTGGTATATCAGGAGCTACTAATTCATAATCTCCTTCAGGAATATTAGCTTTTTGTTCTTTTGTTATATCTTCTCGAATTGATTTAGTTAAATCTTCTGTTCTTTGACCTAATTTAGATTCTAATGATTTATAACTTGAACCTAATGCTTCAACATTAACTTCGTTTCTATCTACATCCCAAAATTTTTCAGGGATATAATCTGGTCTTTCAACAGTTTCATTTTGTGGTTGCCCAGTTTCTTCATTCATTTATCTTCCTTTCCTTTATTGATTTTATTTTGAATAATTGCAAATAAATATCTCATTCCTTCTAAATGGAATAATTGACTATTACTTACATTTGGACCACTTACAGTTTCGGCTGTAATTGATTTTAAATATGCTAAAACTTCTTTACCAGCATCTGTTTTAAAAACAGTGGCAAAAAGTTTATTTATTTTCTGATCTTCAACAGAAATTTCTGGTAGTTTAGATTCCTTGTTCTGGAGGTTGTCCCATGTCATCTTGACCTATATTACCTTGTTGTGCCATGTTTTGCAACTGATTTGCTAATTCTTGTTGTTCTGCTGCATCTCTTATTAATTTTTCAGGCAAATTCATCTTTGTAGCCAAATATTTAGCCACTTCATCTTGTTTTACTATCATATTTAACATCTGAGGTCCGAATGTCATTCCAATAATTTCATTAAATCTAGTTACATCAGCAACATCTTGTTGGTGTTGTGCTTGAGCTAAAGGAGAACGAGGAACAACTTTTACTTCTTTTCCATCTATTCTAGGTAATTCAATTCTACCTTGTTTAGTTAAAATACGAATTACTCTACGAAGTAAAGGATTAACAAACTCTGATTGTAGTCTACCAAATGAAGATCCAATTTGTCTTGATAAATCAGCCATTCTTTCTGATACTTCAGTAGCCGACATTGGAGTACCTTCTGGTCTACCTAATGTTTCCATGTATAATGCTTTTTTAATATTTTGTCTCATGTCTTGAAGTATTAATTGAGCAACATCAAAATTACCAGCGCCTTGAATTGGCACTAAACCTCTACTGCCAGGTGATACAGGAATAAGACTGCCCGGAACTAATTGTATATTATCAGGATTAACTACACCATCATCTTCAAAAGTATATACACCACTAATTGCCATCTGTGCATTTTGTAAAATTAATTCTACTGTTAAGTTAGTAGTTTTAATTGCAGCCATAGCATTAAATACTGGTCCACGACCATATACTTCGCCTGATGCTTTATTCCATCTAAACACAATATATGGATTACTTGCATTTCCTTTTAATTCTTTTTCTTCTATCATTATTTTATGCTTCGGAAGAACAACACAGTATTTCCATTTTTCTGTATTAGGTTCATCATATATTCTCATTATACCTTCAACAACTTGACACTTTGATCTGCTGTTTTGTGTTTTTTGTAATAGGTCTACTGGAATAAGAGATTTAGGATATGTTGTTTGTAAATCTTCATAGTCTACATATCGTGTTCTAAAAATTTGATCTATTCTATTATCAGGTCCACTATTTAAAGTTAATCTTGGTAATGGAACTGCATTAAATTTTAATGGACTAATTGCATCACCTTCTTCTACTAATAAACAACCAGTACCGATTGCTAAATCCATAAAACATTCATGGACTTCTGTATTAAAATTAGATGCTTGTAATATTTCAAAAACATAAGAAGTAATTGAATCTAATTGTTCATTAATTGCTGGTTTCATTTGATCTGGTATTTCTGTTCCAGCTTCAAAGTCTGCCCATCTAGCAAAAGTAGGTGTCATACCAGCTTGTAATCTACTAGCAAATTCTTGTATTCCTACTACTGCTGTTTCATCAAATATTTTATCTGTTCTTCTTTGACCAGTAGTTTCTTCATAAAAAGATTCTCTTTGAGGCATAGTATATTCATATGCTTCTTCAAATTTTTCTTTCCAATGATCTTTTATACCTTCAGCTTTTTTATATCTTTTTAAAAAAACCCCAACTCTACTATCATTTAAATTCTCTTGAGGAGAAATATCTACATTTTCATATACCATTATTATACCATTTTAGCTTGTATTGTTCGATTTGATTTAGCAAGTAAACTTCTTGAATCATCAATAGTATCTGCTCCTGAACCAGCTATTTTCTTTTTCTTTTTTAATACTGTTCCAGCATCAACTAATTCTCCGCCAGAAGCATCCCTTTCATTTACATTAATAAAACCAGAACCTTGTGTTTCAGTAATTCTTCCTTGATTTACTAAACCAAGAGAAGATTTTCCTTGACCACTTTTTGTTGCATAAAATTTTTGTAAATAATCAGTATACCCTTTTTCGTTTTGAGCTGCTTGAGATAAAAGACCAAGTGGACCTAATCTCAGCATTCGTTGCGTATTTTTTTGTGATTGCCACATAGCTTCAGAAATAGGCATAGCTCCTGTCATTATTCCTCTTGGATCACCAGTTCCCATTGCAGCACCTGTTTGTGCTTGACCCGGAGTATATGATCCGTATTTCATTTTCCATCCTTTAGAAGTTAAAAGATAACTACCACTAGGATTTTTTTTTGCTTCACCAATAGAAACTAAATATTCATTAGTATATTGTGATGCTTTGCCACCAAACATTTCAACATCTTTTATTCTGTCTTTAGAAATTTTACCTGATCCATAAGCAACTCCAGCTCCATATCTTTCTCTATCAATTTTAGATTGTATTTCTTTTTTACCAGCTTTTAATTGTGCTTCATATTTTGCTTGTGCAGAAGATTTTTTTGATTTGTTAAATTCTTTAGTAGTCATCCCAGCAGGACCACCACCTCCACCTTGCTTTCTTTCTGATTTTGTAGTTCCTTGATTACTGCTCATACTTCTTTACCTTCATAAAAAAATCCCTTACCACCAGCTCTACTAAATAAAGAACGAGTTCCTATCATACCTTGAGATTTACGCCACTTTCTTTCTTTTTCTTTTTCAAGTTGTGACTTTTTTGTACGTTCTTCTTCTTCACGCCTTTCCTTCATTTGTCTATCAAGTTCAGGGTCTTTAAGTGCTTCTTCTCTTTTTGGTTTAAATATACCCATATCTATAAATCTATTTCAGAAAACCCCTTTTTTTTCAACGCACAAAATAGTTGATAAGGAGTAAATATCATAAAATGCGTCATTCCTAGTAATCGTTGAACATAACTTACACAACTATGTTCTTTAATCCACGATCCCCATAAACGAGGAATACCAAGAGATTTATCTTCACTTACATTTACCTTTAATATTTTTCCATTAATTTTTTTAATAAAACGAAATAATGCATCTACATCTTTTCCTTCTAATATTTCTACTTGATATTTACCAAATATAAATTCTTGTAATATCCACACATCTTTTTCAGGACAAAAACCAACTACTCCACAATGTTTAAATCCTTTTTTAAAAAAGCGTATAGACCTATGATGATCTTTGCTTTCATAAAAATATACTAACCAATCTTTCTGAGGAAATCCCATGTACTCTTTTTTGGTTTATTGCCAAATACTTCCCAACCCTTTTTGGCAGTATAACTTCGTTGTTGTCCTTTTCCAGCAATTAAATTTTTTCCTTCTCCAGCTCCCATCATTAAATATTGTAATGCATCGTGAACATGAGAGTATCTATTCTTATAAGGTTTATCATCAAACCTATCTCCAGTAGTTTGTATTCTACGATAGTGATAACCTCCATTAAATCCTTTCTTTAAATTAATGCAGCTACTATCAACAATAAATCCTACTTGTCCGTCTACTAAGCGATTAACTGCTGTTTCAACAGATTCAATTCTTAAAGATACATCATTACTTGGAGCTGGTTTAGCAATTATGCCATTTTGTCGCAGTATCTGAAATGGTGTTCTTTCATCTGTTTGAGAACGAAAATCACCAGCCGGATCACCCCATATATCCATTTCTAACCCTTTAAATTTTTTTGCTATTTCTCCACGCAATAGTTCACTAAATCTTGTTATACCCATATCAAAGCAAACAAGTTCATGGACTATTTGCCAATTACCCATAGGTAATCTTTGACCAAATACTGCTGCTGGAGTTAATCCAAAATCTATTCCTACATAGACTGTTAATTCTGCAGTCGGTATTGGTTCTTTAGCAATATGTAATTCTTCTTTGAAACCAGAATACACAGGTTTGCCTTCTTCTAGCGATCCTAGTTTATTCATTACATAAACATCAATCCACCCTTTTGTTTTTCCTTTAATAATATTATTATAATAATCTTTTGTTAGATTAGTTTTATTTTCTGCTAATTCATTAGATTCATATCCAGCTAATTGTTTTTCTTTTATTACTTCTTTCATTCCTGATGGCTGTGTATGGAAAGACCAATTATCAGGCTTAACTAACATTAATGCTTCTTCCCTAGAAATATGGTCGGGAACAGGAACATCGCCAGCCATGACAGGCCACCAATGATCTTCTTCAGGAGCGTTGGTATCACAGATAACTCCATACCAAGTAGCTCCACCATCTCGCATACTAGGAAATCTACCAACACGCATAGTACAAGCATCAATAATACTTTTAGGTAGCTCTCTAGCTTCATTAACCCATACTCCTGTTAATTCTAATGATAAAAGTTTTTTTACATCTTCAGGTCTATCTAAAGCAAGAAAGATAACTTCCAAATCAATTTCTCCTTTTCTGATCCTATGTGTATAAGGTACTGACCATGCAAATGGTCCGAAATCTTGTTCAGGAAACCAATCTACCCATGTTTTGATAGTAGTTGTTCTTAACTGTGGATTGGTATTACGAATAACTGCCCATCTACTTTTTCTAGTTCCATCCTTACCTTTTTCTTGTGCTAAAGCTCGTCTAAATATTTCTATACAACAAGCAACTGATTTACCTGATCCAACTGGACCACGAAGTCCACGAAAGAAATCATCTGACTTCATAAAATTTTTTAGGACATCACCATCTGGTTTATAGGAAAATTCTGTCACTTAACTTGTTCTAAATATTTTTTAATCATATCTTGAGCAACTTTCGGACCAAGTGATTCGATAAGTTTATCAGCTTCATTATCAGTTATAAATTCTTTAGGATAATTTTTAAAGTGAATAGTCTTAACTATCTTCCTCAACCTCTGTCGGTCTTGGAAACTTATGTCGAAATGGGCGTTTCCCAAATCTGGCTTTAATGTGTCTATTTTGCCACCCACCGTTCCGAATTTTTCTTTTAGGAATTGTTCTTCTTCGGGTGTCTTGCTGTATAGCTCCTTCTTCTGTTCCTTCGTTAGTTTTGGCTGCATGTAAATATAATTTGAATTGTTCCCAATCCATACATATCATAGGCGAAGTTCTATCTTTTTTCAATACTAATAAATCAGCAGAACCTTTCCATTTATCTAATTGCGTAAAACCTTCCCCATTCTTCCTTGCTTTTACTTCCACATTAGTTCCATCAAATAAATCCTTGACTTGAACATCATGTGGAAATGCTTGGATTGCTCCTGACAAAGGTTGTCGTCTAGCGTTAAATCCTTCTGCTTGAAAGAGCTTAACTATTTCGTTCTCTACTCTAGTACCCTTTACCTTTGCTTTGCTTGACAACTTTCCTCCCAGTTTTCTTTGCTTCTGCTTTAGCTTTCTTTACACCAGATTTAGAATAAGAGAAAGTTTTTTTTCCTACTTTAGGCATGAGCTATTCCTTTTAATTCATTATTTAATTTATAATTAGATGCCCTTAACGCTATCCTATCATCATAGGATTTATCTAGCTTATTCATCAATATCTTTGATGTAGCTGATAATTCTTTATTTAAATCTTTAATTTCTTTTACTTCTTCTTGAAGTGCTTTTACTTGTGAAGTTAGGTCATCTATGGTCATATTCTTCATTCCTTTCATTTTATAGTAATTTGGGTGAACTTTAAACTATAAAAGAAAGAAAGAGAAATTTCAATGCACAGAATTAATTACTTAATTGCTTCCAAATATTTTTTAACTTGGCTGTTAAAGATTTATTTTTAATCTTTTTTTGATAAAATTTATCAGCAGCTTGGATATTTTTATTAGTTGATGGATCACCAAGTAATACTTTTTGCCAACCTTTTCTCTTTTTATAAACCTTTGACGGTTTAGTGTCTACTGGACCAGTCATACTATTTCCTTTCTTCTGCCTAGTACTAGGAGCTATCGATCTTAACCAGATCAGAGCTACTTAAGTCAGACATTTACCTTACACCAAAGTTCACTTCCCTCAACGCACATTTAATAGGGTGCTTTTTTTAACCTCTATTATGTGTGCAACTGGAATACACATATTGAACGTTGAGTTTTTAACCCCCCCTTCGTGTGGGTAAAAACACCTTAGTAGGAAATTCCCCTCACATGTTGGGGAATTTTCTTCCTTAGTGGGATAGAGTTATTATGTTAAGTCTATATTAACTGATAGATTCGCATCTAGGGTATGGTGCACCTTATCGGGTGCTCGTATACCAACTCTATCCAATATGTCTTTACTAGCCTCTAGTTGAACATACTCACTTCGGGCATTCATACTCAAGTCTACCATCTTTCTTGAGGCATGTACTGCACCTAATCCAACGGTATTAGCTATCTGTTTCATCATATAGCTCTGTACCTTTGGGATACGTAGTGTTCTACTTGCACTTACTCTAGCTGATTCTTTATTCTTTTTTGTTGAATATCCAGCTATTATTCCAGCTTCGGTTATGCTACACCCTGTTGTTACTATAGTATCAACTAACTTGCGCTGTTTATCGGTTAAGTCATCACTTTCACTAGTGGCAATACTCTTATTCACCATGTTGGGTAATACTACTTGTTGATTTTTCCTTGTCAAGAGAAATCGTCAAGTCATATAAGCACATCCCTATATATTGTTGTTCGGATCGACCTCACCACAATATAGTCCAAAGTTCTTCGTTCATCATTTTAGGGAAACCTGTTTCCCGTTCACCTTGCACGCAAGGTTCACTGCTAAAATAATTCACTTCGATTGGACAATCGGGATGTGAATGACACCCCAAAGGGTGACTCTATGTATTGAGGTGGCTGATTTCACTACTTAAGTCATATAGGCTATCCAAGATGATTCGGCACACATCTTGTGCCTTACATCTTGGAGCTCTATGACCCACGCTGTCCACAACTAACTGTGGGCATGACTACGCAGCTCATCCCCACCTCATTTCTTTTTGGTAAAAGAAACAAAAACCTTAGTGTCGGTTTTTAATAATTACCAATCTGTGCGCCCGTTTGTGCGCATGACAAGTTTAACAAACACTCGGGATATTCCATAAATGCAACAATAATAGTGATTAATAGTATGTGGAACCTGAATCCCTTTGGGATTTCATCCACACACGATTAATAACGATTATTTTGCATTCAGCAATCCTAATGCTTCCTCACTAATCGTTCGTCAGCAAGGATAACTAGTCCCTCATTGTTTGTCTTTGGGGAAATATAAAATATCATGATGATATAATAAAAGGAGGCAAAATGCCAAAGACTATTAAATTTAGAAACGAAGAATTACATCTACAATTCGGTAGATATCAAGATACAAATATGGTTGCATTACAACTATATGATTCTAATGGTTCACCATATATGACTGCTTCATTTAATCCAGTAGAAGTACCAGATACTGATACTAATAGATTAATAGCAATTAAAGATTGGTCTGAAAATGAAGGTATTGAAAAAGTATTATTAGATAATAAAGTTTTTGAAAAATTCGTTAAAACAATACCAACTGGTTATGTAAGTGGTAGCGTTTACATAGTTAATAAAGAGTTTCTTGGCGATAAATAGTCGCCAAGATTTAGACACATTTATTAGATAATGTGTTTACATAATCACTTAAAATTAGGAGGTCTTATGACTGATAGTGATATAATGACTGCTTATCCTGACAAAAATGAATTACAGGATGAGATACTACAATCTGCTTATTTAGTAAGAGCAGAATTAGAACTCTATACTAAATGGATGGATTCTAGTAATTTATTTCTAAAGTATAATGCTAAAAAGAAAGTCGAAAAGACGCTTAATAGTAGTTATTTCGTTACGAAGTATTTACAGAAACAAATTGATAACTGTCAAAATCAATTTGAGAAATTATCAAATGACATTGGTGGAAATATACATCAAGCATATGATAAAAATACTCTTAATGAAGTTATGCAATCTCAATATGAAAAGATATTAAGATTTAATAACGGTTATACATTTAGTTTTTCACTTGAACAAAGTGTTTACAATCTTTGTGAAAATTGGTGGAAATCAATGTTTGATGAGGATTTTCTTCCTAAAGAATATAGAGAAACTAGACAACAAGTTTCTGCTCAATCAAAGCATATAACTAAAATTAAACAATTTAATCAAAAACAATTTGATTTCAAATTTACACCAGTTAAATCATAACTGGTTATGTGTTCTAGGGGATTTATTTCCCCTAGAATATTTTTTTTTTATCATCTGGAGCATGATACCGAAACCAGACAAGAAAGGATTAATATGAATCATTTATGTGCTACATTATTATTATTTTGTTCATCATTTAATATGTCTTTTGATGATGACAGAAATGATTTCGTAGAAATGATAGGTAGATGTTCAGTAGAATATAATGCTTATTACACCGAAAACGAAAATAGAATACCAATACACTTGGTTGTTGCAGTTGCCTCACACGAAAGTGGCTGGGGAACGAGTAGGTTCGCAATAGAGGGTAATAACTATTTTGGTATCAAATCAGTAAGTGATGATCCAGACGAGTTTATGATACCGAAAGAAAACAAAGAAGTTAAGATTCAAAGATATTTGACGCCATGTGATTCAGTCTATGATTTTATGGACTTGATATCAATGAGCAAAAAATATGAAGGGTTTCAACATGAATTATGGAATCAATGGTTCAATGATGAAACCAATTTAGAATCATTAGTATACAGCTTACCTAGATATTCGAAAGATAAGAACTGGGAAAAGAATGTATTAAGAATAATAAAACAACTGGAGGTAGAATGACTAACAAAGTATACAAAACTAAAACACCTGAAGTATATGAAAAAGCTATTGTAGTTTATGTCTATGATAAAGATTTAACATTAGAAGATATAAACAAAGTAGTAAAAGATATGAAGGTATCTACGAGAGAATTAACTGATGATGAAGTAATCTATCACATATAACTAGAAAGGAATATAATATGGTTATAGGAGCAACAATGAGAGGTACAACTTGGTTCACTAAAACAGTATTTAGAAGTGCTGCATATAAATTTGCAACCAAGACAGCAGTACCTTACGCAAAAAGAAGAATTATTTGGTATTACAGAATATTATTATCTGAAGATTTTGCTCAATCAATTACCAATATGTATGATTTAAATAAATTTGAATCAAAAACAAATAATTTTCATAGAAGGGTATTTTGTGTTGATGACAAAGGTAATATTTATGACAATAAAACAGGTGAAATATTTGGTAATACAGGTGAAGTTAATCATAATAAATTTGATTTAGATAATGAAGAAGAACAAAAAGTTCATTGGGAATGTGAAGAAACAATAATAATGCCTGATAAAAGTAAAGAGGAGGTAAAACCTAAACGAAATAGACCTAGAAAATCATAATGTTGCCATTTTTCCCTGACATGATTGTCATAGGATTAATTGGAATATTATTAATTATATATTTAGGAGGTAATAATGAGTAAAATAAAAGATTGGCAGCAAGACGAAGTTCAAAGCCAAGTACAAAAAGCCGAAAGTATTATTAGTAGTATAATTAAGAAGAATTATACTGATTCTTTGCAACAAACAAAAGATGATGTGTACAAAGTATTTACAGATCAACATTCAGATATGCTTTATACCTTTAATGAAAAGGCTAGTGGTGTAGACCATATAGATAAAGAAAATGCAGAAAATGCATTATCAGAAGTAATAGATGATATGGTTAATGAGTATGCAAATCATCTTAAAACAAAATTTAGTTAGGAGGATATATGATATTTACTAGAAAAATTGATAAGGAAAATCAGAAACTACAAAAGTTAATGATAGACGCAATTCAAATGTTATTTAGCAATTTAAAAACAATGAATACTAGAATAACAAAGTTAGAAAAAGATGAAGATGAAATAATTAATGAAAGTTATGGAGGAACTAAATGAATATAACAACAATGAATGATTTAATGAATCTTTGCCAAATGATTAAACTTGAAAATAGAGCAAATACTAAAATTAAATTTGTTGGTGAACAATATGTTTTAGATAGCGAAAAAGAAAAAGATTATATGAATTTAGATGCAAGTAAAATTAAATCTATAAAATTAGTATTTGGAAGAAACTATGATGGTGTTAGAAATTGTTTTGATACTTTAGAAATAGAAATCGGGTAGAGAAAAAATTAGGAGGAAACTCTACCCGATATACAAGGAGTAAAACATATGAAATATTATTTACTAAGGAGTAAAATATGGAAAATTATTTAGATTGTCAATTACCTATTGCAAATGAATGTAATATTGAGATTGATAAAGAACCACTTCATGTATTTAGAAATAATACAACTGAAGAAATACCTGATAAATTAGCCATTTATAACGCAACAGATGGCAATTATTTATCAACATTAAGTAAAAGAAGTGCAGAAAATTTGCGAACTTATGGTGAATTTGCAAAAATGTTATCTGATGGAATATTTAGTGGCAGCAGCATACTAAATCCTGAAGATGTTAAAGTAACTGATAAGTTATGGAATAGAGGAGCAAGATATAGTCGTATTATGGAGTTTCCAAAAGCATATTTTAATTTTAATAATGATAAATATCATTTAGTATTATGGTCTTGGACTTCATATGATGTAAATTGGGCAGAACAATTTATATTTGCACCAATGTGTATACAATGTCTTAATGGAATGTTTCATGCTGATTGGAAAATTAAAGGATTAAGTAAAAAGAATTGGAATAACAAAGCATCTATTGACGCAGTAGATATTGTTAATGCAATTTCTGCTTTCGAAAAATATCCTGAAGAATTAGAACAAATGGCATCTTCAATGATTCCTGAATGGCAAGTAAAAGCATTGTTTGAAAATACAATAGCAAAAATAAAAGATCCAATTCATTCAAGAGTATCTGAATATAGAATGAGACAATTATCGAATCTATGGGATGGATATAAAAGAAAATACGGTCTTAATTTATATGCTGTATATCAAACTGTTACTGACTGGGCATCT
>Ga0098040_1000247_pt1 | contig 25805 bp, 9 predicted proteins | sample 7_EtaG_FD_75065 | JGI IMG/M metagenome (GOLD analysis project Ga0098040, IMG submission 75065) | Marine viral communities from the Subarctic Pacific Ocean - 7_ETSP_OMZ_AT15161 metaG | ecosystem: Environmental > Aquatic > Marine > Oceanic | place: Pacific Ocean | collected 2015-01-08
AACTCTTGCTCCTGCATTATCATACCAAACTAAATCTTGACCAGCGGTAAATGCTTCACCCTGAACCTCAGTCAAATACAAAGTATTTAAATTTGTATTTGTTGCTATTGTAATTTCAGCATTAGATCCTTTACCACCTGCAGAGGTAGTATCAAGACCTACTTTATCACCTACATTGTAACCAGATCCAACACCATTAATTGCTGCACCAGTAACAACACCACTACCATTTGTTGTAACATTAAAACTTAAACCATTTCCAGATCCAATAATATTGTATGTTGCAACGTTATTAACTGTTGTGCTAGGTGTATAATCACTACCAGCGTTGTTAATACTTACACTACCAACGTCTCCACCAACTTTTTCAATATACCCATAAGGATGAGTAGTAGCAGCAGTAGTAGCACCTTCACTAATTTTTCTTCCTGGAATTAGTGTAGAAACTAAACCAGCATTACCAGCGATAGGTATATTATCATGTACAACTTTTAATTTTCTTGGAAGAGTTGTGACTGAATTTGATAATAGTCTTGGTATTTGACTATTTTCATTTCCAAGACTTGGGTTATAGAAATAAACTGTACCCAAAGTTTGAGTAAATTTAGCTTTATAAAGCTTAAATTTCAAATCTTCAAATTGGCTTGGAGTCCAAATAGTTCCATTCTGAGACTTAAACAAACTACCACCAGTATACTGACGGGTTACCATTACAGATTCTGCATCTGGTAAACTTTGCGTGTTTACAGTTGTCTCACCCATTCTAGCAATCCAAGCTTCATAGTTATCAGAAGATGGTGCGAGTACTACTAATGCATACTCTTCATTTGGTTGTAGATAAATTGGTGATGGGAATGTAACTTTAGTCGCTACCTCTGCGGTAGAAGACGTATTAATTTGTGATGGTTCAAGTGTAACGCGAGCAAAATCTTGTACTACTTGATCTGTTGGAGTACCCAACTCAACTGTTCTAACTTCAACAGTTACTTTTTCATTCTCATCCTTATTGGCAAAGAATAAATCTACAGATGTTAAGAAGGCTCCAGTCTCATCAACAGTAAATGTTTGAGCTAATGGGTCCTTTCCTCCACCACGTCTTGGTGGTGGTGGTGGTGGTGGGGGTGGTCTTCTTACAACAACTGTAGTTTGACGATATGTATCAACTATACCATTACTACTATAAGTTGTTTCACCACTACTAATCAACAAACTTCCTTTTAATGGAACTGCATTTGTTGAACTAGAAGTTAGTTTAAATGTTTTAGTACCTGTCGTAAATCTTAAAGGTGGTACTGGATTTGTTAATGGATTTCTAATATAGAATGCTCCTCCAAGATCTCCAAAGGTATCTGTAACTAATGTAGTCGCAGCAACATTCGCCTCAGCACCACTAGAATGCCCGACTATAACTGTAGTCGTAGCAGGTGGAACATACCCCCAGAAAGATCCTATAGCGTCATCTGATAGTGCTTCAGGATCAATATTTAATACAGTAGAAGATGCTGAATAATTACCAGGTAAACTAATTGAAGTATTGAATGGATTAGCATTAAATGTCGTAGCTGGATTACTAGTTTTATGGTTCGGAGCTACTACTCTAAGTCTTGCAGTTTCTACGCCACCAGGACCAAAAACACTAACTGTTTCACCAATAGTGAATGTTCCACTCACCATAGTAATTTCAATAAGTTTAGGAACAATATCAATTCCACTAGTACTATCAAAGAATGGATAATACCTAGTAATTGGTTTTAGTCCACCAGCAGCAAATGCAACGTTTCTAGAACGCATATGTGGATCTGGATGACTACTAATCTTAATAGTCTCAATCCATTCAAAATCTCTATCGCCAGTTTCATTTCTTGTGCCACCATCAACAAAAACATCCCTTACCCAACTATCTGATTCTGGAGTCAATTGTACACGACCCTGAAAATCAATCATATTAAATGGGTTTACATTCTCAACTCTAGATGCTAAAGGTTGTTCAATCCAATCAACCTCATCATATGCTAATGTAATTAAATCACCAGTTTTTTGAACATTAGAGTCTAATAAATCTAAATTTGTTGAAAAATCAGCTGTTGTGCTATCAATTTCTGTATCTAATGCTAATTCTGGTTTGATTGAAAATAAATTTAAAGGAACATTCATTTCCTTCTTATTACCATTAATATCTACACTACAATCAGCATTATCAAGATCTAATAAAGAAACATTCTTAAAGTCATCTACAAACCATCCAGACTTAAATCTAGAAAGTCCACTAGCATCATTAACTTGTAAAGTCTTTGTATCAAGCTCTAATAAACTTAATGATGTAACAACTTCTAAAGTATCAATTCTCTCATCTAATTTACCAATATCTCTCATCGTATATCTTCTATTATCCTTAACACGCACTATGGCATCTGCTGGATCATAGAGATATGCTGGAAGATGAATAGTAGCGATATCCATCGCACCTTCAACATTTGTTGGTTCTTTAGGTTCTTTAGAAGATATACCCTTAATTACAGAGAAATTTCCTTCAGTATCAAGAACTAACTTATCAATTCTTGGCAAATAATGCTTGTATCCAACTAAAGAACTTTCATCTGGTGATGGAATTAGTGTTGGATTTGCAGTATTGCTAGAAAAAACTCTTGAAGCAAACCAGAATGGAGATTCAGTTGTTGTATTTACAAAGGTCGATACTCTTGGTCTAAAATCTATAATATCCGATACTCTAGTACCATTAGGCAAAACAGGAATATCTTTACTGTATCTTTCTGCATCATATGAATCTACAGTATATACATCACCACTATCATTAGATGGGACAGTATATACATCATAAACCACCATTAATTTTCTTGCTGGTTTTCGGAAAGTCTTTCTTCTTATCAACCTAGAATAATCATAATATTGTTCTCTTTGTCCATTATCAAGACTATATCCATCAGTAATATTCAAATAATTACCTAAGGTTATACCTTGTAAATTACTAATAATATTTGATTCTTGGAATGTAATCTGTTCTCCAATTACAAATCTATTCTGATTTAAATAACAAACTTCAACTTCAGTAGCAGAAGATCTAGTGGCTAACTGAGCCATTGCTCCACTAACAGCACCAACAAGGGTTTCTCCCAAAACAGTATTTGTATCTAATCCCAATCCAGACATAAAGACCAATTTGTCTAAAGAAGGATTTGATGTATCTAATGATTCATATACACCAACTACATTAACTACATCTGGAACATTTAAACATATTTCTCTATCTTGAACTCTATTTCCATAATAGTGACTTGTAGATAATCCACTAAGTACAGTAGAAACTCCGACAACACATCTATCAATAACTAACTTTTCGCTTCTAACAAAATTCTTTTGCTTACTTTTTAATCCAATTTTTCTTACTGTTGTACCAACAACAACATTACTTTGATTATTTGCTAATCCTTTAATAGTTACTGACGAACCATCATTATTCAAAGTAAATTGATCACTAGTTAAATCTGCAATAGTAGTGCCAGAATAATGTATAGAATATCTTTCAGCATCAAATGTTTCAAAGAACGCACTAGAAATACCAGTAGAAGCAATAGGAATAGACATTTCCCCACTACCAGAAGTAGTTTCACCAGTAATCTGTTTAGATACAAATAAATTCGAATTTGAAATATTCATATCCGAAATATCAAAAGAATCTAAAGGAGCATATAATCCTTCATGTTCATTATTGAATGAAGTTGATTTAAGTACTTTTATTGAAGATTGTGTTGGTGATGTAGGAAGAGCTCCCGAAAATATGCCTGTAGTAGCTGCAGTAAGAGTAAGAGTTAATCCATCAGTACTAATAGCATCAACGTAATTATAAGTTGCTGAAGACAAATAAGATGTCTGATAACTTACATAATCACCTACTTGTAATCCTGTAAAGTCTCTTCCTGCACAAGTTGCAATACCACCTACAGAAATATTAACCTGATCGGTAACTTGAATTCCTGGTATATTTTGTTCTTTTAATACAACATCAGCACCAAAATCAGCACTATATCCAGAAACTGTCGATGTATCGTGATAAACAGATTTTATATCTTCAATTCCATATGCTCTAACAGTAGTAATACCTCTACTAAATGATGGGTCTTCATTAAATATAATTTCTTCACCAACAATGAATGTGCCTGAAGTATCAGAAAGTCCATAATTAGTAGAACTACCTCTAACAGACAAATATCCAGTAGCACCACTCTTTAAACCTCTTACATAAGATCCAATTGGTGCTTTATCAGTCCCAGCTGCGGTACTTATGGTTATATCTGTAATAGTTTGAATATCATACAAATATAAATCCCATTCGGTAGATGCACCTGTATATGGAGCATCACTTAACTTCAGTGCATATACTTTAGCAGTACCAACAAGATCACCATTTCCTGCGGTAGTAGAAGCCTTTCTCTGGAGAAATAAATTAACTTTAGCATCAGCACTATTAACATCTATAACAGGTGCTCCAGTAACATTATTAACTTTTATCGAACTTCCTAGTTCAAAGGGAACTAAAGCAGTATTAACATCTCTCTTATCTCTTGGTTTTTCTACATCTACAATAGTAGTTCCTGGTTTATCAACATCAAATCCCCTTACATAAGCCTTTCCTGCGGATGCTTTTACACACATTAAGTCATCAGAAGGAGTATTTAATTGCTCAGTTACTTGATTTGCTAGATAAATTCCTTTATTTGAAATACCATCACTTAATGAGTTCGCTACTTCAACATCAAAATTACCAACAGAATAATTTCCAGACTCTTCAAAAGTCCTCTTAGCGAAATAATCTTTAATATGGGAATATTGTGATGTATTTTGTAATTTCTTAACTTCACCATTATCAAGCTTTATTAATTCAACAAAACTTTTATCGTTATAATCAGTTAATGGTTTTTTGGATAAAACAGTACTAATTTTTAATCTATCTGCTCCAGGTGCCGCATAATTAGAATATCCTCTAGCATTATCATATAAAGAATCATCATCCTTAGCAGTAATAATTTCTTCTAAAATATTTAAACCAACTCTATATGAAGGAGTATTTGAATATGGATCAAGAACAATTTTATCAGCAGCAACATCTACAAAAGTACCTCTAATGAAATATACACCCTGTGTAATTCCAACAGCACATCCAATTGCAGAAGCATTTAAAGATATAAGAGTAGATACAGTATTTCCAGCATTAACTGCAGTGTTTCCATAAACAAAAGACTCTTCTGCTATTAAATCTTCACCATCTTCTAGAGTTTTTACTGCATTATCAGAACCAGAACTCAAATATTTTATAAAGAGTGTTAAATCTGTAATTTCAGAAGATGAAGATTCTAAAGCATAATTATCAACAGTTACAGTAACACCACTAGACTGACCTGTTAATCTTATCCCTTTTAACTTATCTGCATATAATGAAACGGGAATCCCTTGATGTTCAGCATCTATTTTAACTGAATAATACTCAGGATCATAGTTAAGACTCCCAGGGATCACCATTGATCCTTCTTTGAAGATATGACTACCAAACGAAGACACTTGCTCCTGGAGCATTGTCTGAAGAGTAGTTAACTCTCTTGCTTGTACAGGATGTCCTGGTTTAAATAAGACCTTGTAAAAGTTATTATCCTTATCAAAATCATCATAATAAGGACTTATATTTAAATTAGTTTTCTGTGGCATTTTTCTTTAAAATTCCAAGATGATTTTAATGTCTTCTTTTTGTCTAGAATTACGTGCAATTAATGACCTATTGTTCAAATAGATAATTTCACCTGATCCTTTATTTATCTCAGGACTAGCAAGACCTGCTGAGAACTGAGTATCTAAACTAATAAGTTTATTTCCAGTTGGATTGGTGGTAATTCCAGTAAAGTTAGTATCAACTGCTCCAGAAAACCCAGAAATGCTAGTTACAGCATTTGCTGATGATTCAAAGGGTACAACTGTAGACATAGTTGTAATACCAGCATAATCTGTCGTATCATGAGTGGCAGCATTATAAAATAATGATCTATCACTCCAATATTTAAGAACCATAGTTTCAGCATCGTAAGATGCTGTATATCCTTTGGCAATATCACCACTAGATGTTTCTTGATTAATTGCAACCCCAACTGTGGGAAGAGTTCCACTAACAGAAGAGAATTTAAGTGCACTTAAAGAAGAGTATTGATTTTCACTAAAGACCGAAGTTGATCCGATTGATGTTGGATTTTTTACAATACCAATTTGAGCGAATTTCGTATCTATTGGAAAATCTTTTGATGAATCATCAAATCTAGCATATATTAGAATCTTATCTGTCCCTAATTCTTTATATAAATCAAATCCATGCCCCTTTGAAGGTGGTATGATTGGAATTAGATTAGCATAAGATCCTTGAGCGTTAGTAGCGATATTGGTATTAATAGAACCAAGATCAACTACTCCATAAGTATATCCTTTACCACCAGATGATACGATTGTTTTGGATATTTTACCGCTAACAACATCTACAACAACTTTACCACCAGAACCATCACCTATAATATTAACTTCTTGTCCTAGTCCACCTGAATATCCAAACCCTTGTTTGTCGATATAAACAGTTTTAATTTGATTATTATTGACCGTAGAGTCACCATTCTCTCTAACTGATTGTATTGGGGCATCAGTAGATGATTCCCAACTATTAGGTACAGAAATATAATCAGTAGAATCAAATTTGATAATATCACTAGGAGGTACTGTAAAGAGATACTTCCAGATATAACCATCACCACTTTCACCTGCTCTAGATGGTTCTAAATCAGTAAATAATGGTTCATCTTGTGAAGCATTACCTGTGGTTGAAATTCCCGATGATGCGTTTTCAATACAAATATAAACTTGGAAGTTTTTATTCATTACATAATAATTCGCATCATATAACCTAGAAGACTTTGTTATAGGTGATTGATTTGTAATATCATAATCATGACGATACATCTCATATCTTGTTCCTGCTGTCCAATTAATCCTTTTAACTAATCGCCTAACATTAACACTGGTAACCTTTTTCCCAAAAATGGTAGTATCCCCAGTATGATCAAGATTATCAAAACTATCTACTGGACTTGGAATATTCGTATTCCACGTAGAAGTTCTTCCAAATCCAACAGTAGTCGGGTTCGGGAGTCCCAAGAAAACATAATAAGAGTTTGTAGGGTCTTCAATAGTCTCTACAAAGTTATTTGCGTTGAGAATTCTGAATTGATCTGTTACAATAGCAGCCATTATAATCCGCTTTTTTCTGTATTTATACTAGAGATTCTTCCTTAACGCTCCACTCTGCCTTAATCCATAAACTCTTCGTTGGATTGTCGGGAATGTTGACAGTCCAGAATCAACGGTAAGGCCAGTTACGCCAATAGAAATTGGTGAGGTAGATCTAACGATATTGCCAATACTGCCATGTCCCCACAACCTACCCCAAGAGTAGTTTCCAACTCCAGTTGTGGCACTTCCAACAGTATTGATACCAATAGTGCTTATTCCAGAATGTACGTTACAAGTAACTATTCCAGTAGGTATATTAATCGCATTAATATAATAGATATTATCTACGAAAGTTGTTCCTATTCCAACAACAGCAGCATTAGTAGTATGGATGGATGTTACACCATTACCAACATTGGTATTAAAGACGTGAATTGGATATCCAACATCCAAATTAGCAGCAGAAGATAAAGTAAATTGTAAAGCAAGAGGTGCTCCAATACCAGCGACTGTACTAATGCCAGTAATAGTTCCAGCATATCCAGTTACAGTACGTATATCTTTAATTGCTTCTGTATCAAATGAAGGTGTATTAGCAAGAACTTGTGGAGCAATAGTATATCCTAAACCAGGATTTGTAATACTAATTGGAGTAGTTAATTTCCCATTAGTAATTGTGACCGTTGCTGTAGCAGTAGATCCTATACCAACTCCAATATGAGGTGGTGCACCAATTGAAACAGCAGTTGTTGATCCAACATATCCACTACCAGCACTAACAATGTTAAGTGATTGAACTGTGCCGCCTACAGAAACCGCAGTAATACTAGCAGTTTCTGGATTGTTATTATTAACAATCAATGCACCACAATTTTCAATAACAAGACTTGCTGAATTATCTTCTTCATAGTTAAAGAATTGTGCGTCATCAACAAATATTTCAACACCTGTAGTTGATAGATCCTTTATAATTCTCGCTGTTGGATAAACCATAGATTCAATCGAATCTCTTGACTTATAAACAAGTTCTCCATTAAGTTGCTTATCGGATTTTTGCTTATTCCAACTTAATGGTTTATATTGGGTCTCATTAATACCAGCACCAGTATATACATTTGTTTCTATTGTATCAGAACTAGCTAAATGATAAACTGTTCTTTCATCCTGATCTACAGTTGTAGTATAATTATTATTTTTATATGACCGAATATTATCTCCAGGTTTTAGAGATTCGACAATGTTGCTGACAATCAAACTATCATCACCAGTTGTTCCTCTATAGAAGAATATAGAAACATTATCATCTGTTTCTGGTGGAACATTAAATGTAAATGTAGTTCCTCCTTCAAACTCATAACCTTCGCCAGGATTTTGTAGAACACCATTGATAAAGATTAGTAATACTGGTGTTAAATTAATTAATGCTGAATCTGGATGATTTGTATCAATTTCAAAACTTAATAACTCAGACTGATATTTTAATGGGAATCTAGTTCTAACACCATCTTGAAGATCTAGAATAGGATCAATATAATCAAATTCACCAAGATTCCATGAAGATAGACTATCAGTGAATGTATCAATAACAGTAAGTTCAAAATCAGATGTAATAGATGGAAGATGCCTATCAGTTACCAATCCAACTGGTTTAAATACATCTCCTCTCTTAAATCCATATCCACTTCTACTAATATCAAAGGTTGAAATTTCAAAGGCAGATGGAATACCAACAGTTCTTGATGTTGGTAAAGTTACTGTTCCTATCGTTGTAGTAACAATTCCAACTAAAGTGTGAATAGCAGAAGCAACATCAGCACAATTTCCTTGATTATCAATCGTAATAGTATTATCAACAGATTGTGTTATAGTTGTATAGTAAGCACTTGCTACTCCAACATTAACGGTAATATTATTTCCATTTACTGCTGTTACTGCTAAATTACTGTTATGTGCAGGATCAGTTGCTCTAGGATAAGAATGATTAGTACGATTATCATCTCTAGAACAAGTAAACGTCAGACCGCTTGTAACGATCCCTACAGTGCTGCTAGTATTCGCATTATGATTAGCGACAGTAAGGACTAAATCACCAGTTGTAGCGTCATATGTAGCGTTTGTAGCAGTCGCTGCACCAATACCAGGAGAGGAGACAGTAATACTACCTATACCACAACTTACAAATTGGTGGGCATGTTGAGCACCTAAAACAGCAGACTGATTTCTCATTACATCAACTGCTACATTAGCAGCTTCTTTGAATGCATAAATCGACTGTTGCTCTTCGCCAACAAGATGTGCTGCTACTCCACCACTAATATAAAGACTTGCAGCATCGTAAATTCTATCATTACCACCATATTCTAAATTCCATTCAAGAGATTTAAGAACATCTACAATATCATCCTTACAATTTTGATTATTACCTGTAGGGATAGTAAATCCTGGATAATTATCCAACATTCTTCCTACAGCGATATCTGCAATGAAGTTTCTATTGGCAGCAATAAGATTAACAGCATCAGAGAATCTATCTGGTGTTGGTTTTGAAGGTCCGACACCCAAATCTAATAATGTTCCGAAACCAGTCTCTGTAGTTGCTCCCATACCAACTCTAGAAACACCAAGTATTGGAAGATTATGATAAGTTGGTTGTGGAATAATTATTTCTGGATTAACATAATTAGCACCTGCTGCACTAACAGTAAATTCTAATCTACCACCAGTTCCATTAGGTGATATTCCAACAAATATACTAAAGGTAGTACTAGTTACTGCTGTTATTGCTACTTTATTATTATAAGCAGGATCATTTACGCGAGGATATTTGTGTACGCTACTATGTGAATCTTGAGCACAAGTAAAGGCAAAAGCATCTGGTGTAATTTGAACAGTACTTGTTGCAATCTGAAGAGCAGCAGCAGTAGAAGATACAAATGTATGTGTTGAAGTATCAGATGGTGACTTACCAACATCAATTGTATAATTATCATTATCTATTTTTGTAACTGACATCCATTTCTTACTAATTGGATCAGTAGCTCTTGGATAGGAATGATTAGAAGCATTTCCGTCTTTAGTACAAGTAAATACCAAAGATTCGTCCTGAATCTTGACTAAATCACCAGTAGCGCGACCATGACCAGTAGCTTTAATGTTTAATATACCAGTTGTAGGATTATATGTTGTTCCAGATTCTGCTTGATCAGTAGTTGGAGCAGTTAAACCATGACTACTCTTAGTTAACCTCAAAATACCAGTTAATGGATTATAAGTTGGTGTTCCTGTTGGTGTAAGAGCAGTACCGCCAGTTGGGGTAATTGAATTGGTTAATGTGCTACCAGCAGAATTAAATGTATGAGTATTAGATATGACATTAGCAGTTACAACACCACCAGCACCAGCACCACCACCAGATCCAACACCAACAGTAATTGTATGTGGAGATACTGCAGTAATTGCTAAAGTGGCATTATGTGCAGGGTCAGTTGTTCTAGGATAAGTGTGATTAGTTGCATAATTATCTCTACTGCAACTAAATGTTAATGAATTTGTGACAATTCCAACAGTATTAGAAACAGTCAATCCGTGATTAGGAATTGTTAACTTTAATGCTCCGCTAATAGATGTATATGTTGCATCAGTAACCGTAAATGGACCACCAGCATTTGCTGTAATAGAATTAACACCAGCAGATACAAATTTATGGGTATATGCTATATCAGTTACTCCAATAGCAACTGTGCCTCTATATCCAGATCCAAGAATATCTGTTGATCCGATTCCAACTGATACAATCCCTCCATTAGTATTAGTAACCGCAGTTACAGACGCTCCAACAAGAGGAGCAACACCCAATCCACCAGTAGATCCAAGTGATACAATCAGACCACCTCTTGGAAGTTGATTTAAATTTATATCATTCAAATCTCTAATAATTGTTCCATTCTCAGAAGCAATACCAGTGTAATTAACACTAGTGATACCAACGTTTTCTTCATAAGAATAATTATTTCCAGTGTTATTAGTTGATGTTGGTTTCTGGAATATTCCATTAAGAAGTAAAAGTGTACTTCCAGTGTCAATTCCAGCAGTATTAGCACCACCAACAGTTACTGTATATGTGTGTCCGATTCCAGTAAATTCAACAGAATTATCATCATATACAACATTATCAGTATAATCATTTCTTAAATAGACTCTTGCATTAAACTCAGATTTAATCTCTGGGAGATTATAATTATCAGTTTGTGATGTAGCATTACTTCCTTTCGGTGCTTCAGTGAAATGAACTTTACTTCCAACAATATTGAATGATCCTGAATATTTTCTTACTTCAGTAGTATCCGTATGAGTAGCAGCAGATGATCCAACATATCCTCTTCCTACTTGAACTATATTTACATTTCCAGATCCTATAGGTCCAGCAGCAGTTGTACCAACACCAACTGCAATTACTTCCATATATTCATCATCTACCTTCAAAATATCTGTTGGTGCAAGACTTGTAATACCAGAAAGGGCAAAGAAAGTAGTACCTATTGAAACATTACCACTTAAAGTATGATTTACTGGTGTCCATGCTAATGGGGATTGAATCATCCCATCTACTGTAATTAAACTCTTCTCATTCTTCTTGGACATCTCAAGTTCATGAGCATTTCCAGATCCAGTATTAGTAAATGTTACAGCAATTCCTGCGGCAGCATATACTGGATTTGCTGCAATCTTAAATTTATCTTTATTAATTCTAATAGCATAAACATTTGCTGGACAAATAGTAGTTGTACCAATACCAACTCCACCAACAACACTAGTTGCTGTTTCTCCAATTCCCATAGGAGTTGCGGCAACTCCAGTAAATAGTGATTTCTCTGTATAAACTAATCTTTCACCAGTCTCAAAGAAATGATCTGTAATGGAGAATATTCCAGTAACAGGATCTAATACTGAAGCAACAGAAGGGTCAAATACTTTCTCATATATTGGAACTCCACTGTGATTTAAAGTAAATGCAGTTTTATTAGATCTATCTCCATTAAAGGCATTATATGCCATTAAACTTAGAGATTCAGTAGCAGATCCATATGTTAAATCTGGTGCACTAACATTCAAATCACTTTCAGTATAAATTACTTGATTGAATGTTTGAACTTGTATAGCAGCACCACCAAGCATTGAAGCATCTGGATAGAATTTAAGATTCAGATCCGAACCAGTATATTCAGAACCAAATGTACCAATTCCTGTTGTAGTACCAATCGATACAAATGGATATGTAACATCATAAGTATTTTTAGTATCATGCAACATCAATACTTGATGTAAAGCACTAGTTGTTCCTAAAGAAACTCTTACTAAACTCTTAACAGCAGTTACACTACCAGTATTAACTCCAACAATAGTTGAAGCAGCAGAAACATTAGAGTAATCTGCCTCTAAGTATAGAGATCTCTCATTTCCAGCTGGTTGTCCTGATGGAGCAAATCTATATGTTCCAATTCCACTAGCCGTAGATCCAAATCCAACAATTCTTGATCTTACTAATACCTGATTAGATGAAGTATTATCATATGTTAAAGATAGTATATTTGAATCAATATTCGAAGTAAATGTTCCAATAAAGTTGGATGAGAACTCTGGATAGGTACTAGTATCAGTATAGTATTCTGAAATATATGAATGTGTTCCATCATGAGTCAAATACAGTTCAACAAAGTTCTTCTCATTTGTTATCTTATCTGTAAGTTCTACAGAAGCATGATAAGAATCTAATTCGTTAATATTACCTGAAACTACAATAGTAGATGTTCCAGTACCAACAATTGTGCTAACACCAGTAACATCAACATATCCAATGGATTGAGTACCAATTCCTGCTAAGTCTGTATTAAATGAATTCTTATAGATCTTAAGATCATAATCACCCTCAAACTTATCAGCAGGAGTAAATCTTATAGTAGACTTACCACTCGAAGTCATATTACCAGACAATTCACCCAATTGTGCTGAAGTGCTGTATAAATTTGCTTTTTCTAAGGTATAAATGTCATTAGTTTCCCCAAGAACTACTAATTCTGTAACTTGAGTTTCATTATTATTAGGATCTACAACCTGAATTATATAAGAAGAATAAACATCATCAATATCCAGATCAATATATCCATCTAGATTTGATTGTGTGCTAGAGAATTGACTACTAATATCATCTACCATTAGAACTCTATTAGTTCTACACTCAATATAATCTGTTAATTTTTTACTATTAACTTTTAGGAATTTTGATTTGGATCCATTATTTGCAGTATCAACATCAATAACGTGATCATAGATGTTAATTCCATCTACCCGTAACTGCTCCAATAAGAAATATGTACTTATTTCCTCTGGAGTAAATGATGATAATGAAATTGCTTTAGAAGAAGATGTTATTCCAACATCAGCAAAGTTCTTAAGTCCTGTAGTATGAAGTAAACGATTTACTGGATTTACTAAATCTTCCCATGGAACTGTACTCTTAACGGTATAAGATAAGTTCTGATAGTAATCATTATCTGGTAGAACCTGATGATCTTCATTTAACTTACCAATATCATCTGACCACCCTTTATCTTGTCTTAATGAATAATCAATATTAAATCTACCTGAGTTCTCAGTTATTGAATTAATCCTAGCAATAGTTCCACTTAAAGATCCTTTTATAATATCGCCAACTTTTATACGATATAATCCAAAAACTTTAATATAATCTGGTTCAGTTAAATTGATTGAAAGATCTACAACAGTATATACATTCCCAATTTTTACTAAGAGTGGTTCATTATCAATAAAATCATCTCTAGTCTGGGTTACACTAAATTTAGGATAATTATTATAATTTACAATAGTTGCATAAGAATTTTGATCTGTTTTAGCAATACCAATATTGCTACTAAGTGCAGATAGATTAAATTCAACTTCAGCTGGTTCTGTATGCAAATAAGCAGTTACTGTAAATGTTTGATATTTGTAATCTTCTGAGTTAAAACCATCTCCAGCACTAAACAGTTCAATTCCTTCTACAAATATCTCTTGACCAACAGTAAAGACTGCTGTACTAAATCCACCAATAGGAGTAGTTAAGATACACTGTACACGACCAGGAGTGTTGGTGAATGTATTTACATTCTTAATACTAACTCCATTACTATTATCCAGAGCAACTATTCTTTGTTCTTGAGCACTTAAACCTCTAGGTTCCTCTAATATCTTAACACTACCAACGGATGATCCGATTAATTCTGCTTCTAGTAAACCCTCTTCAACTTTCTCTCCAGTTACTGGATCTACAATTATTAAAGTTGGTGCAGATGAGTAGTAATTACCACCATTAGTAACATCAACTGCAGTAACAGTATTAGAATTAATAACAGATACAATTGGTGAAACAAATGCTTCTGGTCTTAAAGTTCTATCACAAGAATACTCAAATCCAGGATCAAGAATTCTAACATTATCAATTCTACTAATATCAGCAGATAATGGTAAAACTTCAGCATTTTTTCCTTCTGAAGATGCTATACTTACAAAAGTTGGTAATTTCTTATATCCATACCCACCAAATGTCTTTTGAAGACTATCTACTCCACCATTAGCAGATTTTGATCTAGTAGAATACTTAAGAACATTTGTTTTTGCTGGTATGCAAGTAAGTGATTCTGGAACTTTTGGTAGAGATATTGTAAATTGCGTTGATACTCCAATAACAGGAATACCAAATGCTGAATATGTGCCACTATATGAACTATCAATATAAGTGATTTGTGCATTATTTGATACATCAGTATCAGAAGTACTAATGAATCCTGATCTTTCAAGATTGTAGAAAAGATTTACTGGATTATTTTTAGTATAATTTAATGTTAATGTAGCACCTGGAGTAACACCTACAGTACCAACCGCACTAACAATAAATGAATCAGTCTTACCTGTCGAAACAAATTCATTTTTAAACCCATTATCATAGAATAATTTAAGTTCAAATCCACTAAGTGAAGTATCTGATACATCAAAAACTAAATTATTATCTCTAAGAACCGAAATTGGTGGATTAATTGAAGATAACTCTTGACCAGCACCACCAGTATTAGTAGTTACGCCAACAATAGTAGGTGGATATGTAATTACATCGTTACGTGTTAGTCCTAACTGAATATTGTCATCATCTATACGATAAACGTAATAAGAACCTGTAGATAGTCCAGTAGCAGAACCAGAATAGAATACCTTATCTCCAGTACTTAATTCGTGATCACCAAGACCCAATATATCTGTTTTTATGGATGTATTAGTGAATGATATTGGATTAGTTATTAATTTATCATCTACTGCGTTATACTTTAATCTTATTGCTGTAGAAGCACCAACACCAACTGATTCATTTGGATTGGCAGTAAGAGTAACAATATCATTATTAGTTAATCCGTGTGATGTAGAAACAGATACTACTGAATTAATTTTCTGAATTTTTCCTGTTACTTGATTATTCTTAAGTCTGCTATATTGTGATTCGATAGTATAATCAAATCTATTAGTACCAGGAGTAACAAAGAATAAACCATTAGTGGTTACAATGTCTCCAAGTTGAGTTGCAATACCAATATAATCTTTCGACTTATTAATAATATAAACAGTTTGATCGTTTCCTGAAACAGGTAAAGTGAATGGGTTTCCACTACCATCCAATACATTCAAAGTTGCTCCAGAAGCAGGTTTTTTAAATGTTACTGATTGATTTGTCTTAAATGGATGATTTGGTGCATATATGCTTTGTGTTTGAACTGAAATAGACTCTGTTAATTCTCCTATTGAATAATTCCTACTTGTTCCTACCCCTACATCTGTTCCAAGACCAACACTTTCAAATGGATTAAAATAATATACGTCATTTACTTTAGAATTAAAATAATCAGTTTGTACTGGAATCGTTAAGTAACTTGGTGACAAATCAACAGATGTTGATGTTGATATAAATGCTCCGCTATTAGCACCTCTTTGAACCCTTAAAATCTTTCTATCTGTAAATGTATTAAGAATTTGTAACTTTTCTGGTCCTATCCCAATAAAACTTCCAGCAACAAAAGAATCTGGAATTGATGTGACATAAACATCAGTTACAATTCCTGCAGCAGCAACTGCCATTCCTTTAGCAAGTACTGTTCTATCTGTTTGTATCCCTATTGTATGAGACCCTGTAAGAGAGTTTATTGCAGAAGTTGTTAGTCCTGATACTACAATATCGTCATTTGAGAATAAAAGATGTGATGTTGATATGTAAGCAGATACTTCATTAGCATTTTTCCAAACAAATACGGCATCATTATAGGTTTCAATATTTGTTGTAATATTTGTAATATCTTTACCGGTTAATGTATAAACTCCAGCACTCAATCCACCACCATTAGTTCCTGTATTGTCAAAGGTAGCAGAATCTCCAATTTTATACCCACTTCCTGCTCCAATAACCTGGAAAGAATCTACAGAACCTTTCTTGACAGACTCAACTACAGATACTTGATCAATATACTCATTTGATTCTATTAAGAAGTCATTATCTGCATGTTGATCAGTTGTCTTATATGGGAAGGTATTTCTAAGTAAATCTGAGTTATTAAAGTCAAAATTATCTTGATTGATTAAGAAGTTGTCTTCAATTGGATTTGATCTATAACTATCTCCAATAAAATAAGGGAATTCTGGTTTTAATTTACCAGTAGTAACATCTGTAGTTACTCCTACAAAATATGCATAGATTCCATTAGGATAATCTGGAGTTCTGCAGTATCTACCATTATTTTCATCTAAATCACCTGAATTGTCAAAAGCATAATCATCTACGAAAAATCCTCCACTAAATCCTACAGGTCTATCTGATACATTGGCAGTATTGACAACATATCCAGATTGTAGCATTTGTATTGCAGAGTTTTTATCTGCAGGATCACTATATCCAAATGGACCGTAAATTGGATTACCATCATAAGCCCACCCAACAATAGGTGAGTGATCTATTCCAGTATCACCAAAATTCTCTCTACCAATATCAGTTGAATATCCAACAACAGAATACTTAAGTTTATTATCACCTTCAACTAATATATCATTACCAAATCTATCAAAATTATTGATAGACAATCCTCTAACTTTTTGATTAAAGATTATACCTGATCCAGGAGCAGTTACTTTGATTGATGTTTCGTTCTGAATATAATTAACACCTTGATTATTTACTATAACCTCAACAATTTCACCATCTTTAACAACAGCTCTTAACTTAGCACCTACCCCACTCGTAATACCAACAACTTCTAAATCAGGTGCAGCGGCATATTCTATACCTCTGTTAATAATATCTACAGAAGTTACCTTCCCACCATTAATAATTGGTCTTAATTCAGCTCTTTTTCCATTCTTTATAGTAATTGATGGTGTTCTTTCAAAATTAAGAATAGTACTTCCATATCCAACTCCACCTTCATATGCATAAGCACCAATTACTGATCCCCGAACCTTAGGAGTTGCTGTTATTACTCCTACAACTCCAGATGCAGTATTTGTATATTCAGCATTAATAATAACTTCTATTGGTGGATACTCAAAATTATGATATCCAGATCCTATTGATGTAAAGTTAATATACTTGTTTATTCTATGATTATTAGTTACTGTCCCTGCAAAACCAGCACTAGCAAGTCTAAAGGAATTATCATCTAATTTAATAATAGAATATTGTGTTGTAGTTGTAGTTATTCCAGTAGATGTGGTTAATCCAGATATACTTGTTCCTGTTGTAGAATATACAATATTCTCTCCATCTTTAAACCCGTGATCTTTATAGGTAACTGTTGAATTAACTGTAGAGATTCCTATTGGTTTTACAATTAATTTTCTATTTGTATATCCACTTCCAGATTCTAATACCTGAATGTCTTGTATTGTTTGTTTAGTATCATAAATTCTAAATTTATGTACACCAACACCACTTGCCGTAGTAAATCCTACTGTATTAATTCCAGCAACATAATTGGCATGAGTTGGATATAGTTCTACTGTTCTAACATTAATAGATTTGGCAAAATATATTGTTCCACTTTGTAATGATTGATTCTGATCAGTATTAAGTCCCTTATAATCACCAGTACTAATCTCATCATGTCCATTTTTATCATAAACAATAGCCTGACCATTTAATAGATTATGATTAGTGCTAAACAGTATCGTCTCATCAGTAAGAGAAACACCACCACCACTGGTAGTTGGTCTGCCATCAAACGTTAATTCTCTATATCGTTTCCCAAGAGTAGTATCTAAAACTGCTCCATCACCATTACCACCAATAAGAGTTATAGAATTAACCTTTTCAATATCAAAATCTTGAGGGTCAATAGAAACTGATTCAACAACACCACTAATAACTGGTTGTAGTAATGCAGTTGATCCAGTACCTGTTGGAGAATTTCCAACTACAAAGGTCGGTGGATTAATTACATCATAATTTGAACCACCATTGAATATATCCAATCCATCAAAAGGACCATAAAAGACCTTATCATCTGATTTATAATTGGCTATCTCAACACCATTAATTAATATACCTAATGCTCCAGGAGTAGTCTTAACACCTTCTCCAGACTTAATATTTGCCTCTGGTGGGAACTTTTTAAGTAATTTTTGTGCACCTATTCTTCTATTACGATGTGTTGATAAAATAAATGAATGTTCTCCAGTTCCTGCTGCAAGAGGTTCAAACTCTTCACAGGTACCTGTAACAATAAATGATCTTGAAACATATAATTTTATCTGGTTTTTATTACCTAAAACCTCTACGTAATAAATTCCTTCACGTAATCCAGTGATTGTAGTGGTTTCTGGATTGTAATATACTGCATCTCCAGTAAGAAAAGGGACATCTGTACTAAAAGAAAGAATTGTGTATTTTGCAGTAATATTATTGTATCCCTGAATTGCTGTTCCTGATGCATTAGTAAGAACACTTTCTGCAAGGTCTCTTGTAATTTCATAAGATGGTAGCGAATTTGCGGCAACATACAAATAATCACTATTTTCACTATAAACATTCTGAATATTAGATGTAAGTTTATAGTTTCCATAATCAATATCTGCTACATTACTGTAAGCTTTTCTTAAATTTCTTCTTATATCATAAAATTTGTTTGATAAAGGAGTAAATCCACTTAAATTATTTAAAATAACCTCTTTTGTAAGAGCATTTATATTACTTACCGTAGCATTACTTGCAACAATATTCTGTTCGTTCCGATATAAAACATCTACACTATCACCTACCTTTAAACTAGAGTCATCAATACTAGAATAGAGGGTAAATGATGATCCAGATATCGATTTTATTTGATATCTTGAAGATGTATTATAAATCCAAGAATTTGCAAAGATTTCTTTCCTAGTTTTACCTGATTCTGGGTTATAAATCTTCTCACCTAGGTTTCTAACCGTGATTTTTTCCCCTTCTCTGGCTAAATTAATGTCAGAAACAGGAACAAATTCGGATAAAACACCCGTAATTCTTAATTCTACCTTCTTAGCAGTATCTCCGTCCTCATATCCATAGATAATTTCATTAGATCTTAGGTCAGATGCTGTACTAATACCAGATGTTACACCACTACAACTTAAAAACTGATTTAAAGTCTTTTCAGTATAGGTAATATGAGTATTAAGACCACAAATAACTGTTCCAGTTGCACCAAATCCAACTGTAGAGTCTACTGTAATAACAGATGACCCAATAGATATTTGATCTTGAACTATTGTCTTACCTGGAATAGAAAAACTACCCTTAATAAGTTCTTGTTCGTCAAAACCAACAAAAAGACCTAGTTTATAATACGATATTCCCTTCCTAGTAACTATTTCAACTTCAGAAACAGATGCCTGAGTTACACTATCAGTAGATTTCTTGATAGTTTGTCCTACTAACTTATTAGGATCTCCTGATAATGGTTCTGCAAGTATAACTTCACGTCTAATAAACTCTGCACTTGATGGTTTAACCAAGTATTCTTCAAGGTCAACTACCTTTGGAGTAACTCCATATAAGACATTAAAGAGGATTCTAAAAGATTCTTCAGTACCTTTTGACTGATAGAACGCTCTAGATTCTTTTATAAAGTTACTAACGTTTAATGTAGAGGTAAAATCAACATCTTCTAACCCAGGAGTTAGGGTATGTTTGATCTTTTTGTAAAATTCTTTTAAAAATAGTGAACTTAAGTTCTGTACACTTGATCCAGATAGATGATCATCTATTGCTGTGTCTGTAAAAACGAGTTCTTCAGGTGCATTTTCAGCATGATATGTCGTAATTCCACTAAATCCACGAACACATCCAGTAAAAGTATTGGTTGTTAGACCCGTATATGTAATAATTTCATCATTAATCTTTAAAAGACCATATTCTTTAGGGTAACCCTTAGTAGTACCAACATTTATAGTAGTGCTAGTAGTACTAATTCCACTAGAAAGTGTAGTTGTACCTGAAATTGTATCTGGAGTTAGGTGATCTAACTTCAAATATTGGTCTAAATTATCAACAATATCAATATTACCACCTTGATATTCTTGAGAAACGTAATATTGCTTTAAAAATTCGGCTGCTTTAGGACTTTCAGATAATATAAACTCTGGCAGCTGGTTGTCAAGTACCTGCTGAATCTTTATTCTGGTATCAAAACCCGTAGTTATCATATTATTCCCTGATTAATTCTCCATTTGTATGGCTTGATGTAACTTTAAATCCGATGCCAGATATTTGTTCACCTGAAGAAATGGTGTCTTTAACCATATTTATTGAACTATCAGGGATGTTTAAATTCAAATACAGATCAGTTACTCCAATTACATCATTTGAGTCTGGTATTGCTTGAATTTCAACAATATCATTAGGTTCATCGGTAGATGTTATATTTACAGTAGTTAGATTTACAGTACCTGTTGTATAATTTACAGTTCCAGCAGATGCTATAACAACCATAAATTCATTAGTTTCTGCATCTTTCTTAACAACAGATAATACACCCAATCCACTACCATCTAAATTACCAGAACTATCCTTATTAGGAATGTCTGTAAGATAAACTGTATTCGAATTACCTGAGATTTTAAACCCGGTACTCTTTATATTTAACCCATTAGGACTGATATGGAATTTATTACCATAACATAACTTATATTGGGCAAATTGATTAGTAACTGCCTTCAAATTTCTTCTAATTCTAACCCTTGTAATGTTAGATGTGATCGCACTATCAATATTATCAATAACATTTAGTACTTTACTATACTTAAATCGCCCACCAAACTTATTAATATCACCAGATTCAGAATAAGTTGTCAAACTTTTAATAATATTACTCCTTAAATCACTAACATTACTAACTTGACTACTATTATAGTAAATATAAGACTCTATTTCGACATAAAGTACCTTAAGATCTAATATTTTCTGATTAATACCAGTCAAAGAGTAGTTCTTTAGGTTAGAAAGTATCTGTTGCTTGTCAAAATCAGATACATAATCACCATTTTTAGGTTTAATAGTGATAGAAACAGTCCCAAACTCAGGAGGATCTAGTTCTTCACCACCAACAACCGATACAGTCTCTGTATTTGGGTATATTTGTTGTATTATAGACTCATAGTCTCTTGCTGTAACTGCTCTATACTGTGCTGAATACAGTCTAGGAGCAAAATACTTAACAGAATCTAACGACTCAATGTCACCACCATTAGATGCAGCTATAATTGTATTAATATCAGGTATATTAATAGGTGATATTATCTCATTAATTGACCCTGTTAGACTACCAGAGAATGAAAATAGTGAAGGTCCATTACCTTCTTTACCATCAGTAGTAATGTAAGTAACTGTTATGACAGCATTATCATCTAATTTCTTACCAAAGATACCATCACCAAACAATAATTCATATCTTTCGTCTTGAACTTCTTGTAATAAGTATGTCTCTGAACTAGATTTAATATTCAATATATTATCAATCTTCTTATATTCTCTACCAATACCACTATCACCTATACCTTTAACATATACATTAATAGTAGATGTATCAATATAAGAATTATCTAAAGTAAATCTCTGATCTAATGAACCATCTACAACAAAAGACTTCGTTAAGTAAGTTCCTTGATATAAACTAATAGGATCTGTTGCTGTTCCAAAGGTAGAAACACCATTTTTAATCGTTGTTGTTATGTTTTCTGGTATCGAAAATACATACGACGTATCATTAACAGCACCAACTGCCACTAACCCTGCCTGTAGCGTCATCGTAGGACTTGTAGAGGTAGTTGAGACACTAAATGTGACATCTGCCTTTGCTGCTGTCCTAGAACGCGGTACGTATCCTATATTTCTAGCTAATGAAACAACATTCTCTCTTAATGTTGCAGAGTCTAAGAAAGACTCATTAACAATCATATTAGAGTTGAATGCTGTAATATACGTATTATATGCTAAAGTATCAATTAAAACTGAAAAGTTAGATCCTTCAAAGTCAAAATCCGTAAATGTACTATTCGCACGGAGATAATCTTTGATTGATACTTTTATTTGATCAAAATCTAAGTTTGTAAATTTAGTAAACGGCATATCTTACCTAGTTGCTTCTAGAATAAAGGTGTATTCCTGTGGAAAATCTTGCCCTTGTCCTACAATTGTATAAAAGACACTCACTGCAAATTCATAATCATCAGGACGAGGTGTTACTTCTACTTGTAAATTCTCAATCCTATCCTCAAAGTTATCTAGTGTAGTTTCAATTTGACTCTGAATATTGGACGCAGTACCATAATCTACAAAATTAAACAAACTAGAACGTACCTCCGATCCTAATAAAGGATTGAAGAAACGTTCTGTTGGTATTGTTTCTACTAAATTACGTACAGATCTTTTAATTGCACTTTCATTTTTAAGTATAGGTAAATCCTTTGTTACCGGATGTGGGATAAAGGAAAGACTTATATCTTTAAAGGTTCTAGATATTCTCTGAACGACGGCCATATAGCAAGACAGTATTTCTTGCCTTTATTTATACTACCTACCCTGTCCTTTGTATTTTTTACGAGGCGAGTTACGCGAAGTCGCAGTATATTTCGTATGCTTACCAGTACCTTGACGAGTCTTTTTCGGCTGCGCCTCTACAAAACTCTCACCAGATAACGTTGTTCTTACTTTACTCATTTAATAACTCCCTATTATCGTATAAACTTGGTTCATCCTTCAACATCTCAGTTTTAAGATCGTCTGGATTGGGAGAACCGGTCTCATAAAAATCCCGTGATAAATCTCCCATTGTTTCGAAGTATTGATCCTCTGTTAAATTAGAATGAATCAACCTACCCTTACAGTAAATATTATACTTCTCTTTCACTATATAACCCTCATCTTCTCATGTCCTACCCTTACCCTTGGATCACACCATATCTCATACCCTGCCTCCTTTGCATCTAAACAAAAACTAACATCTTCTCCACACATATCCTGTACCTCTCCACTCTCAAATACTTGCATCTTTGGAGCAAACCAAGGATACTTCATCTCATCATTCTCCCATACACCATGCTTAATTAATAACCATCCAAATCCTGTATAGTCAACTTGAAAAGGTTTTCTCCTCTTACTCATACTCTCAATAGTCTCATGATTCATTACTCCACCATTACTTCTGAAATCATCCTCATCCATCCAATGTGCTACAGATGTAGTCTTACCATCCTCCGTACAATACCATCCACTTGCTAAATCTTTATCCATTAATACTAATTGCCAAAACTTCTCAGTATTAAACACTATATCACTATCAATCCATAATTGCCAATCATAATGTAACTTACCATCCCAAGGTTTTTGATTAGGTCCTCTTAATACATTCGCACCTAAACACTTACATCTAGCAAAGTTTACCATACTAGAGTAATCTTGACTGATCTGTATACTGGCTCCTGCTTGAACTAAATCAAAACATAGTTGAACGAAACTCTTTAAGTATGCATATGATACTCCTCTACCAGGTAAACAAAATACAATAGTCTTACCCTTGACCATTGCCTTCGCTGCATCATAATCCCATTCTGGTTCTTTAACCTTCTTAGGTGCGTTTGCTTTAACAGTAAATCCTTTAGCCATAATTCCTTTAGTGCTTCAATTCAATTATATCAGTTTATATAGTAAATGTCAATCTCGCTAACACTCTCATTGGTCATCTGTCATTATAATAATATCTCCGTTATCTACAACAAACCTTACCCCTGTTCCCTCATACCATCCTTCCCCATTTATTAACCACTCTGGTAAATTAACATAATATTCACCAGTTACCGTATCAACCTCTATGAGCCGAAAATTATCATCGGTATTTTTTTTCATATAACTGAAATCACATATCGAAATTATATAGTCTTTATACTTATTTGACTAAACATCGCTGACGCTCTGTCTTCGACCCTATAGACCATTTTATACTTACGAAAAAAAATCTGGATACTGGGGAATTCTATAATCGATTATAATATATCGGTCGTTCGTAACACTTTGTAGGTTAGGGGAGTCATCGAAAATCAACGACGGGGGCGCGAACGGGGCACGACTGCTGATTCACGAACGAATGGCATAAAAAAGGCAGGGTCATCACTCCTGCCTAATAACCTTTATCCACTCTGCATCCTTTTAGGGCGATTGCACTCCCATGCGCCTAATGACCCTTAAACCGATTGAAGTCGATTGCCTGTAATGCGCCAAGCAGTCCTTTTGCATAATCCTTTAGACCCGTCGCATTCTTGACCGACTGATCTAGGAAATTGCATGACTGCGCGGCGATGTCGATGGCGTTGTCCGTGTGGCGGTCTGAGAAAAGACGAAACTCACGAAGGATGGCAGGACGATCACCCGCATGCAGAACATAGGCAGCGGCAAGGGCATCATACTCTTCGGGCAACCACGTGCGCTCCGATGCCTTGACTGCTTTGACCGTTGCTTCAATTGCACTGGTCAAAATCTGACGACCACGCTTGAAAAGCACGCGGTCTTCCCTGTCACCTAGATTCGCCAAACCAAATGCTTTCACGTATGCTGCGTTCTCTTCGTAGAATTCGATCGCGTCTTGCTGGTCTGAGGTGAATGCTGTCATGATGGGGTGGGGTTGCTTTACTCTCTTATAATACACGGTTTTGGGGTGCTGTGGTAGAAAAGTGTGCACCTCATAAACCGTCACACGATACTGCTAACGACCAACCCCCATGCTAAAATTAGCGTAAGAGAAAACTTCACGGTCAACCAGTTTCCATGATCCTGCTTCGGTGTGCATCACGTATCCTTCCGCGTCAACTGCCTCATCCTGAATCCATGCGTCAGGTCCATCGCCGTGGCAGCACAAATCGAGTGCCTGTTCCTTGATCGCTTTCACTAGAACCCAAAGGCGGACCAACTGATAATTTGCGAA
>Ga0098040_1000255_pt1 | contig 25254 bp, 26 predicted proteins | sample 7_EtaG_FD_75065 | JGI IMG/M metagenome (GOLD analysis project Ga0098040, IMG submission 75065) | Marine viral communities from the Subarctic Pacific Ocean - 7_ETSP_OMZ_AT15161 metaG | ecosystem: Environmental > Aquatic > Marine > Oceanic | place: Pacific Ocean | collected 2015-01-08
TATATCCCCTCTCAATCATAACATCCATATTAGGAATAGAGAAAATTAGTTGCCCATCGGAGATAAGTGAAGAAATGTGCCCCACAAACGCATTAGGGTCGTAGGCATGCTCCAATACATGAGAATGAACCACAGTATTATACTTTTCTTTTGAATTAAATTTTTCATCAAAAAATCCCCGAATAACTTCAACATTCGAATCCGGGATAACAATAGGGTTGGGCTCTATGATCGTCCAATCTAAGTCCCCATTTATCTGTTGTACCTCTTGCGCCAGGATCCCATGACCTCCACCGATTTCCAAAACGTTGCCTATACGACTCCGGCACACAAATTCAGCAAATGCAGCGTGATGATCTTTCCACGACTTACCAACTGTGCCTGATCCGTGTTCTGACTGGTATATGACCGATGATGGCAACAGAGGATTCAATTGTATAAGTCCTGATTTTTTACTGATATGACAGCACAAATCAGATAGTAAGTCATTTTTACACTCCTGATCTTTTGTGCATCCCATAAATACCGGAAAATCTTTAAATGTATAAAGATGCTCAAGATCTTTATTGCCGTAGATCACGTCCCTATCTCTTCTTATTTTTTTCATAGGAGCTCCAGCGTTTGATAGTGCCTTCGCAATGCTTCTTTCTTTCTTGTCGTTCATATTATTTTCCCCCACGATTAACAGCAACTGTTGCGTGAGGGAAAGACACTTTTTTGCTAATTTCGCTAGGAGAACTAACCTTAGTGGCGGCCGGTGCATCATTGATGCCAACCTTGAAGAGGATCATAATCGCCCTCCTTTATTCAGTCAGGCCTGAACCAGTTAGAACATACATTTGATCTGTCGATACTGTGGTTAGTTCCGCGAATACCTCATAGGTGGTGCCAGCAGTGCTTGATACAAAAATCTCTTTACATTTAGCATTGAAGGTAAACCGGCTTAGTGGCAAAGTTGCGCCGGCGGGCTCTAGGGTGATGAAGTGAAATCCACTAACAACATTGCCAGAACTAGAAGCGTTATAGTGAACCCTCATTGCCGATGCTCCAGTGTTGATGACTGTCACCGCTTTCGTTACGAAAGGGAAAGATATTGCGTCTTCGTCGGAGGCACCTAATGTGGCGCCGGTCATAAAAGGAATTCCGGAAACCGCATATGCTGCTTGGTTTCCGATGCCGTTTCTGTAAGTTACTGGTGTGCTCATAATATTTTACTCCAAAAATAAATAGTTTTATTCATTACTAATTAGCGTCTTTTTCTTTCGCTTTGCGTTTTTTGTGTTCGGCTATTTGCCTTTTCTTAGCGAGCCTCTTTTTTGTGGAAGGTTTCACATAATACCTTCTACTAATAACTTCCTCAATTATGCCCACTTTCTTTACCTTCTTGATAAATCTCTTCACCAACTTCTCCGGATCTCCACCTCTATCATTTATCACAACAGTCATTTCATTCTCCTATATTAGTTTTGACCAGTTCGCATTCGCAATGGAACTAATGTCAATCCCAGAATCACTCGGGTCTGTATCTTTTAGGGGATTTGCGCTCGCTCCGGGACCAGCATCCGCCATCATTGGCTTAACACCCTCGAATACATTGACGCCGCCATAAGAATCCTTGCCGATGGCACTCATTAGTTTCTCTCTCGTTTCTACGAGTTTGTTAGAAATCTCTTTATCTTGCTTGGGAGCGGGTCGCTTTTGGGGTGGAGGCACTACTTTGCTTTCCGTCACCATCGCGGGTCTATCTAAGCCTTTCACAACTTCTGATATCACAGACGACAAAAGTCCGCTTTCAAGAAGTATCTGTTGAACACTCTCTTGTATACATTCTTGAACTATTGGTTTTATCATTTCTTTTAGTTCGCTCTTTTTCATATATCACCTTTCTTCCATTTCTCTTTGCTTCTCAGACATGGCGACCCACATATTTGCTAAAACCTTAAGTTGGTCGGTACCGATTCCGGTGAATCTGCCTTGCTGCGCTCGTTCCAATAAATCACCACACTTTCTAACTAAATCATTTTGCAAACCAGTATAAGTGTATGTCGCCAATCCCTCGGGATGCACCTCTTCGGTGTTCCATTCATCAACCACCTCTTTTACAATTTCTTTTAGTTCGCTCTTTTTCATTGCTATTCCTTTTCTTCTTGCGCTGCACCGAAGTCTCTCTTACCCTTCTTTGCAAACCTATCCGCCATATTAAGTTCTGGACCTTCGCCCTGGTTGTCATCATACACATCAAGCAGAACATCCCCTACATCGATGCCATCTAGCGATCCTTCTCTGAATTCATCAAAGGCGGCATCTATCACTTGCAGAATCTCGCGCCGTGTCGCCCCTCGGGGGGCACCCCGAGATTTATAGTGGTGAGCAACTTCGGTTGCTAACTCGTGCATAAGTTGGTTGAATTCTGCTAATTTGGAATCAAACGGTCTGTCATTATCATCATCGTAGTATTCTTGTATCACTTCTTTAATGACGTATTTCAATTCACCTTTCGTTATCTTCATTGTTATTTCCTCGTTATATCGTTTAGTAACCGATTTATTCTATCTGCTTTTGAGAAAGCGCTTTCCTTGCCTTCCATAACCCTTGTCGTCATATACGCATTCGGGGTAGATGGTTCAGAAACAAAATCAAAACAGATTAGTTGAAAGTCATCTTCGACAATAGTATCGCCGTTACTCTCTTTAACGCTGCCGAGGCCACGAGAGGAAATACCAAGTTTGACGCCATTCTTAATAAGTGCTTGGAGTATCTTTCCGCTAGGAGTATCCAGCACCTTCACTTTGCCCAACACAGTGTCGCCATCCCACCAAGTCTGTGTTACCATATGAGAAGCATTCTTGAGATTAATAACACTATCTTCTGGATGATCTAACTCGCCGAGTGCTCTGTTATCACCCACGCACTTCTGATAGTTATCCATCTCTCTGCGGAGAATCTTTTCAGGATATACCCTGCCATTGCCGTTTCTGGTGTTGGCCTTTTGTAAAATACCCGTCATAATAACCATACCCTCGGCGACTTGCTTCTTCTCTTCCTCGGTTAGAAGATCTTGGCAAACACCACCGGGACACAATTCATAATACTCTCTCAATAAAACTTTAGACATTTTCTTACCCTCAAACTAAGTAGTGCGCAGACATCTCCAAGTTCCATTACGCACAATCCAAAAATGCGGGCGCAACCCGCACGGTTCATTTGCCCTTGCAACAATGACATACCACTGGAAGAAACCATTTAATGGAAACCAAAGACATCTAATCCTCCTTTACATTGTTGATTCGTACATTTACGCCGTAGTCATCAACTAGCATGCTTAAAACATAAGTAGTTCCGGAACTCAAACATCCATAGAGAAAACATCCCAAATAAATGTTATTCCACATCTGAAGCCCACTATACCAGAACATTAAGAAAACAACCCAACCTACATGGAACCCCATACAGAGTGGACAGTGAAACAATTTACCGAAACCACGCAAAAATTCTGAATTTGGCCGTATCCTATCAAAGATCGATCCATAAACAATTATCTGCGTCATTCCGTAACAAACTAGAATGAAATATAGTAGTTCCATCAAAACCCCGAACCCAAATAATTTCTGATGTTGTATGGTTGAATGCTTCCCTTTTCCGCTTCCTGCGGAACTTTACCTAGCCGCGTAGAATCTTCTTCTGTTGGCTCCGTATACATATCATCAACCTCATCATCATACGCCTGCTGGAAAATATACTCTGGTTTTTCTTTTTCAATAAACTTTCCTATCGACATTACTGTCAAATCCACAACTGGAATATCGTCCTTCGATTCTAATATCAGACCCTCAAGTGCGCCGTGAACAGCACCACCTTGAATGCTTTGCCTATCTACTATTCCTGCTTTAGACAAATGCTCGAATAATCTATTCTGTGTAGCATATACCTCATCGTTATACGTCCTCTTGGGGAAAACGACAACCTTCTTGAGTTCTGGCGATACAGAAATATCTACAACATAATGATCGGTTATCATTATGGTACCATCCAGTGCTGTCCTGGCTCGTAATTTCATCTTGAAAGGAAGTTCTTCTTCCTCTGGTAGGGGAGGTTCTTTCACGGTGATATTAATCTTCTCCGGGGTTGTGACTTCCTCTTCTTCTTTTACCTTAATCTCAATCGGCATTGGATTCACTCTCCCCCAGCTCTCTTGCTAGTTCCTGAATCTCAAGCAACCTAGAAACAGACTGCTGATCTATTTCCTCCTTTTCCTTGAATGATTCTAATATTGAATAAATCTCGTGGAGCTTTGACTTCATGTTCTCGTCATCTTTTATATGCTCCGACTCTCTTGCCTCTACCATTACTTTCTTTAGTCTCGACAACTCTTCGTTGAGAAACACTCTGAGGGAAAATCCATTATCGCTAAAAGAAAGAGCGTGCCTCGTAACGAGATCTTTTTGCTCCTCCAGCAAAGATCCGTACTTCTTGTTGAAGTTCTCCACAAACATCTTATAAACTAAACTATCTGTAGGTTCCATCTCTTTCCTCGCATCTTCTTTCTTGTTCGTAAGGAACTTGTTCTCTAGCAGCACCCTCTCTTTGACAGGAAGTTCCTTGTTCAATATCTGGGCGATTGTCGCTAGATCTTTATAGTTTTGCACAAACAATCCGAATGTATCTATAGAGAGACTCTTGTTTATCCTGTTGACAACCTTTGTTTGTTCGTTGAAGATTTCTTTTTTATCAATTCTGCCGAAGTCTTCTTTTGCCTCCGACATTATCTTTACGGCGAGGGAATCATCGACATCCCCGAGAGACAAGAGAGAATCATATATATCCTTCTCCACTCTTAGCGTAGAGCCTTTACGAAAGAAATCTTTACAGATCCCCAATGCTATTTGCTCCTTCTCTCGATCTTCGTTTACAATGCTTCTCGTAATTTCGCGGACAAGAATCTCGTAAAGAAAAGCGGTATTTCTTTTCTTATTATGTTTGTTCTTCTTGTTTTTCATCCTTTTTTTCATCCTCTCTTTGTTCTAGTTGTTCTATTAAAAGTTTAATCTCTGAATGTCTTTCCTTTACTTCAAAAACTTTATCTTCTTCAGTTCTATAAGTATCATTTCCTTCTTCGTAAACGCCACCTTTTGTCAAATTCATTATATCAAGTGCTCCGGCACCGAACGTATTCCTAGGAGTGTTCTTCCCCTTTTCGTTGCTCCATTGTCCATGCATGCTTCTCTTGTTCGCCCCCAGGTGTCTTTTGTCTTGCTTTACAGGAAGGTAAGTGCCCTTCTCGTATGTTCTCACGTCGTCGGGGCGGCGGGCAGGTGCCGCAAGAAGGGCGCCCTCTTCTGGTTCTGTGCCTAAATCTTCACCGCCTTCTTCGCCGCCCAGATCATCTCCGCCTAGGTCGTCATCACCCAAGTCTCCGTCCAAGTCTCCGCCTAAGTCTCCGCCTAAGTCTCCGCCTGGAGATCCGCCTAGGTCTTCTCCGCCTCCTTCGGCACCGGCAGCGACAGCATCAAGCAACACCTGTATCTTCTGATCGTTAAACATCTCTCTCTGATTTCTTAGGAACTCTTCATCGGTCATACCGAAGACGTTTTCTGCTACCCATCGTTTGGAAAAGAATCCTTCTGTTGCTGCCGAAGCAACATCAAACTTGGTCCTCCACTGCTCTAGCTCTTGTAGTTCAGCTAGCTTTGATGGATTGTTTAGCTTCAGTGTGTGAGAGATAAGATCATCTCCCCTGAATCCCATAATGTACAAGTGGATAACTCCGATCTTCTCTAGTTCGGCAACGACTGCTCGCTGAAGACGTTGGATCGTTCTGGCAAATCGAATGTCTTTCTGTGCCAGCGTTGATTTGTCTTCGTCAGAACCCTCACCCCTGGACAAGTATGATTGCGGAATCTTTATTGCGGAGAACAACTTGTCTCTTAGATACTTCACATCATCGATATCGCCCGTATATGTTCCACCGGGTAGCGACTCAATCCTAGAATTGTTTGCTGCTCCTCGAACTGGAAGGAAATAATCCTCCTCGATGCTCATGGGGTTATATCTCAAATCGACCCTTCCAGTGTCCTTATCTATCACCTGGTTTCTCTTCATTTGAGTTATGACTTTTTGCATATATTGCTCGACATCTTCCGGAGCGATTGATCCAACATCAATATAGAATACTCTTCGCTCGGGTGCTCGAACAATACGGTATGCCATCATAGCATCTTCCAAAAGAACTAACTGCCTCCAGATTCGCCTGGCAGGTTCCAATACCGAAGTTCCGTATGGGGCGTACTTGTCGTTGCCAAGAATTCGGAAATGTGCCATCTGCCAATTTTCAAAGGTTAGTCCTCCGCTGTTCCACTGAAACTGGACATAGTTTGGGTTAACAGGATCCTCGCCCTCTAGTCTCTCAATCTCTTGTGGTGGCAGCCCGACGACGCTCTTGACGCCGATACCTTCGTCAATATCGAGATAGAGAAAGAAGTCGCCATATTTACACATAGTGCGGCACCATCCGAACAGGTTGAATTCGACATTCAACACGTTGTCATAGAGAGTTTCTAAGACACCCTTTATCTCTTCGTTGGGGCAAGCGACAGTCAACATGTTCTCGAAGGATGTATGAGTAGTCATTTCGTCCGCATATATATCAAGAGCAGACGCTAGTTCTGGAGTGTATTCCATTTGATCAAAGTCGGAATATCGCTCGCCGCGATTCTGACTCTGCATCGCGGTTGAATTAATCCCCTCGAAAGGATTATAGGATGCCTTTTTAAAACTTTGTCCACTGGCAGATTTGAATTTGTATTTGTCTAGTTGGGTTCTTCGCTCCTGGCGGTAGAACTGTGTGCGACGATTTACAATCGGCCCAGAGAATAATCTCGTTAATCTCTTGTAGAGTGTAGATTCAGAGTTTCTAACGTTGTTGTTGTTTTCTTCCATTTATTTATCCTTTGTAAAGCCAACTGAATTCTTCTTGTATTCTCTTTTGTTCTGTCATCTTATCATGACTTTCTTCTCTTCTGTATCCGTGCATGCCGGGGATAGCTGTGCTTATTTTTGTATTAGCTCGCAAAATACTATCTAGCATTGCCTTAGTATATTTCACATCTCTTTTGGATGCAGTCACTACTGTATCTCTGATCCAACACCCTATCGCCAAACTCATAACCAAGTCATCATTGTATCCCCTCATTGCTTGAGGTCTTCCGTTGTTCCAAACAAAAGTCCTAATCTCGTTTATTACACGACTAGAATACAATGTAATTACTTTGTTTCTAACAAATTCTTCAAACTTTGCAACGATAAGTGGTCTAGTCTTTGATGAGGTGGTAAATCCAGGAACGGCGCCTGAGTGTGCTTCGGCCGCATATTGCTCAACGTATTCGTGAGTAGACTTAATTGAGTGATATACGTTTGGATATTCTAGCGTCAGAAGTTTCTCCAAAACACTGAATCCTATGTTATTGTTCTCGACAACAATCATACAATTACCGAACTCGCTCCCCACTGAATTAAGCATATTGGCGAACATATCGATATTTGGTTTTCCTTGGTATTCAGCTACGACTTCCATCGTTTCAAGTTTTATCATATGAAATACCGAGTAGTCTTGGCCGTCGCCTCTCGCGACATCAGCAACAAGAAGATAATTGAACCCGTCTTGAAATTCTTCCCAAATGTGATAGTTCCTATCAAACCCGGTTCTGTGTTTTGGCTCTGTTGTTTGCGCCAGCATTCTCTCTATGTCGTCTGGGTGAATAACAGTCTCGCCAGACATATTGAAGTTACACTCCAATTCTTGGGCGATGTCCCTCTTTGACATATTTCTGGTTTCTTTTTCAAACCACGTCATATCTCTGTCTGGGTGTACATCCCAGGGTAATCTGACTGGATGGAAACTGTTTCTCTTTTCTTCGGCATCGACATATGTCTGGTGGAACCAATTACCAACTCCGTTGGGTGTCGAAAGGGCGATACATCTTCCGCCAGTTGATAGAGTCGGATATAATCCTTTCCACATCTCTTCGAGTTCTGGGACGTGTGCTGCTTCATCCACCACAAGCAGAGATAATGCTTCGGAGCGGCCGGCATCAGCGGAAGTCGTGGAAGCTTTTATCTGAGAACCGTTGGAAAGTTCAAAAGATGTTCTGTTATCTACGGAGATCTCGGATATCCTTACCCACTCCGGCAGGTTCTTGATAAGTGCTTTCACTTTTTTAACCAAGTTTGCGGCAGTAGAAAATTTAGTTGCGACAACGAGGATGTTCTTTTCTCTTCGGAACATCATCAACCAAGCGACATATCCTGCGGTTACGGTTGAGATGCCAAGTTGTCTCGCTTTCAGTATAACATTAAATCGATAATCATTGAAGTTTTTTAGTAGTTCAGATTGAAAATTATATGTTTTGAAAGGCACCAGTCCTTTTCCGGGATGTGATATCTTCGCATAGTTATTGAGGAAGTATCCGGGATCTTTCCCGCACTTCATTATTTCTTTCTTTATTTGACTCTTTGGTATACGGTATGTCATAGCAAGATAGCATGGCGGTTATTTTACTCTTACCTTTTCGTGCTTCTCATAGTGAGAAATGCTCTGGAGCATCGATCCGACAATGGCGATCTTTTCTTGTACCCACTCTTCAATGTCTTCTTCGTCACCATAGAGATCGTGAATAGCTTTTGCTGTCTCGGAGATACTACGCAGGTTGCCCTTCACAATCGCGCCTTCTGGGCGTTCTTCTTCTCGCAAAATCTGCATCTCCTCTTTGATGATTTCTCTAATCTTTTGCTTTGTGAATTTCATTCTGACTTCTCCTTTTTTCTGGTTACATTCTGAGGCTTCTTCGCTCCGAAATCTTTCTTCCCCATTCCCAAGAAGTCTTTGATTTTCTTATCTAGCAATTCTTCTCCGTTAGGTGCCTCGGCGCTGGTGACGATACCATCCATGCCATTCACTTTATAGCACATAGATGCTTCGACCCAATTCCTGACTCTGCTTGTGGACTGTACAAGGATACTCATCTCGCCCTCTGGCTTACATGAAAGAGAATCACCCGTCACCTTTCTATATTGTTTTTTGATATACTTGAGGATGTCTGCGAGCATCTGCTCAGTATCTGATTCGAAGTTCTTATCCTTCAGTTCTTTCATAGATACGTCGCCCTGATATTTAACAGTCATCACATCTCCACCTAGGCAGATACCGAAACCATCCATAACTCTGCGATCTGTTATTTTCATATCCATTTCTCTTTTGAGTCCAATTTTGATTGGGTTGCCCTCGTCATCAGTGGACCCGTCATAAGAGTCTGCCAAGACCTGCGAGATGCCTCTCGCTATTTCTTCTACTGTAGCCATTTATAGTATCTCCTGATTTTTATCTGAACGGTTCTTTTTTGCGTCTAAGATAAGTTGTCGGATTTCCTTGATTTCCTTCGTTGCCGACATCAAATCTTTCCTAACCCTAACGCCTGCTGACGAGTTGCCTTTATCAAACTTTTCCGCATCACGCAGAATTAACTTAACTTGCTCCATCAATTCTAATAATCTATTCTCTAACATCTTTATCTCCCGGTTTCCATCCCGATTTCCATCGCGATTCTCTGCCCTCAATCCATTGAATGTAGCACTTGTAGCAGCTTTGCCACTTATTTAAACAAACATCGTCTTTTAAATCAAATGTATATTCGTCGCAAACAGGACAGATTCTATTAGATTCTTTACTAAGTAGTTTTTTATCAACGAAAAAACCACTGTAATATTCCTTCTCTGAATGTTGTCTTTCTTTCTCTTCAGTGGCGAGCTCTTTAATTTGCTCGATATACTCCGCTTCCTTTCCCTCATCCCAACTAGAGAGAGGATTCCTCACCGCTTCGTCGCCATACTTTGTCTTTATCGCTTTTTCTAATTTGGCGACTTTGTTGTAATCTGTACTCACTGTTCTGTGATATCCACATTTACCGTTTGCACAGATATAAAGAATATCACCAGAGAAGATGCCACGCCTATAAAGGCGCCGCCGGCGAACCATGCGGGGCCCCAGTCAATGCTGGCGCTTTCTAATTCTTTATTTAGTCTGTCGATCTCTCGAACTTTCAGTGCTATAATCTTTTCATTCTTCTTTTTCTCGGCGTCTAAGTTGGCCTGAGATATTCCCTTCTCCAGACTACAGGCGTTTGTTGCTTTTCCAACTTCATACTCCAACCTGATATCGCACTTTTGATCGCTCAATTCCTTCGAAGCAATAATGTCAGCAGCAGTATCTTTATCAATAAGGACACCCTCAAACGGAGCGGGATCCCCTTCTTCTAGCCCAACTATATTCTGGGCGTTTGAATTAGACGCGAGGGTTATGATCAATAAAGCAAAAACAAATCTCATTTCTTATTCCGCCCGACTACCTTCACCAACTCTTTGGCGATGTCGTGGATCTCTTTTTCTTTTATCGCCTTCTTTCTCTCAGCGAATTCCGATATAGAGTCCTCCATGCTCTTTCTGTTGTCTGCTTCTATCTTTTCATCCGCCGCCCTGAAAGATTCCAATGTCTTATCTCGTTCGGCGATTTGCTCTTCGCGAATGGTGTTTATTGCCGCTATCTCTTTTTTGTGGTATATTCTCGTTTCCTTGAGGTTATCAATAATGGCATCGGATTTCTGCCTATAAAAGAACCACGTTACTAGGGCGAAGAATGTCCCGACAGGAACGTACCAATGGTTTTTTACCCAGACATATGATTTTTTCAAGTAAGATTTCAAGACAATTATATTGGTCACTTCTCTACGTTCCTATAGGAAACCATCATATCAACACAAGCTTGCGAACCGATATACAACAAACAGACCTGCAACCATTGCTCTACCGGTACCACTCCTGTAAATAATGCCAATGTGGCGGTTGCCCACACCATGAGCTTCCTGCTCGCCAGTTTCGATATTCCTCTATCGAACAACTCCTTGCTATTCCTTTTCTCTAATGTTTTCTTTGGCTTCTTTAATGTTTTCTTTGGTTTCTCTAATGTTTTCTCTAATGTTTTCTTTGGTTTCTCTAATGTTTTCTTTGGTGCCATACCTTTATTCTCCTTAAGCGCTTACGTGCGCAAAACCCTTCTTCTTTTCTATTGTAATCTCGCTATCAACGCACTCCTTTAGTGTATCAAGATGAGAGATCAGTATAACAGTTTTGAACTGCGATTTTAACATTTCTAGAATTTTCAGGAACCCCTCCATATTCTCGGAGTCTAAATCTGTTGCTGGTTCATCTAGTATAAATATGTCGCTCTTCGGAAGATTACCTACTTTTGTTAGTGCCAGGCGTATTGCCATGGCAGAAATAGTCTTCTCCGCTCCGCTTGCCGTCTCTATTATCCTCGGTTCATATTTGGGATGGCGTATATAAACCTCCAACTTTCTCTCTTCGATCTCGAAAGATACTTCGTAGGGAACGATTCCAACCAATACCTTGTTTATCTCCTCGTTAATAATAGGAAGACATTTCTTGATAATATCCGAACTGATTCCGTTTGGATCCATACAACTTTTCAAAAGGTCATATGCTATATGTCGCCTCTTTAAATCTTCTTGCTCCGCTTTACTCTCCCGCAAGGAATCTATCTTTTGCGCGCAGCTGCCTTTCTTCTGGATAAGGAGATGCATCTCTTCCTCGCAGTGTTCCAACTCGTCTGAAGTTTTCAGGGATTGTTGTTCCAATTCTTTCCTTCGCTTTTTGAAAGAAAATATAATTTGGCAATCCATTTCATTCTCTAAATATTCCTTTTCTTTCTCTCTTAGACCCTCCATCTCCCTTTGGAGATCTTTCTCGGCAGAGGAATCTTTCGCTTTCTCCAACAGAATATTAGAAATATCTTTCTCAGCAGTTGCTCTCGCCTCTAGGAGACTCTGATACTTTTCCAGTTGTCGCTCGGTGGCCATCTTATCAAGCAGACTCAATTCCCCCTTAGCACCCAGGGATTCTCTATTCAGTTCTATGAGTTGACTGTCTGTGGTGACGATTTCTTCGCGAGAAGATAAGGCATCCTGTAGAAATTTGCAAGTTGGATATTTATCGCCGCAAGGCACCTCCGATAACAAAGACACTTTCTTTGCCATATTATCTCTACGCAATTGGAGTTTTTCTGACTCTGCAAGAAGAGATGTCAGGTTATGCTCACTCTCTCTGATGGCTTCCTTTTTATCTTTTAGGTCGTCGTAAGACACACTATCAATGAACGCGACTACCTTTATTAAATGCTCTCTCTTTTTGGCAACTATGGCATCCCTCGCTGAGGAGAGCTTAGTAGCGGATGTGAGAGACTTTTCTACATACCCAATCCTATCCCTGATGGTATCTATATCAATATCAATCTTTGGGTAGGATGCAATGTTTATATCGATGTCTCTTATGTTGTCTTCTAGTTCTCGGAGAGATGCCTTCATGATTTCACACTCGTCTTTGTGGGCGGCAAGATCGGCATTGGCGCTACGAAGGTTAGCCTTTTCTATCTTCACATCCTCATCGTAGTCTTTATTCTCAACCTGCTTCAAAGCACCATAAAGATGCGAAGTCTCCTCCTTTACCATTCTATGCTTCTTCTCGAAAAGATCCAGATCCAAGAATTTGCTAAGACTCTTTTTTCTGTCTGTAGAACCTTGACTAACAAACTGTAGGGAGTCCATCTGAGAGCAGAAACTAGTCATCAAGAAATCTTCCTTTGTGCCAAATATCTTCCGAATGTTAGCATCTGTATCAGATCTCGTTTCCCCGTTCAGATTCTCTCTTTCTCCCGTTACCTCATCCTCCGACCAAAAGTCAAGCGCCATCTTCGCTTCGCTGGTTGCTTTTCCCTTAAGACGCTTAACATACTTCTCTACTTTTCTTTCGATGAAATACTTGGTGTTACCAATGGAGAGAGAAATCCTTGAAGCAGCACTGTCTTTGTTTTGATTAACAATGCTGACATTCTTTACACTACTCTTCGAGGTGCTATTCGTCATAGTGAATAGCAGGCTATCGATCACGCTGGATTTACCAGAATAATTCTTTCCAAATATACCAACGATACCATTTAGCGACGAAAAATGAACTACATTCTCTTTACCATAATTGAAGAGGTTATCCCACTCTAGTTTTTCCACAGACCAATTTATATTTCTATAGATCTCTTCTTCTGCTTGGGCGGCCGCATTGTATTTGCCGTTTAGTTCAATGACTTCCTCTAGGATCTCATCAGCAACGTTATAATCAGAAAGATAATCCTTTATAAGTTTCTCTTGCACATCTAAACTTCTTAGGTTTCCTATCTCAACACCATCAGCAATCTCGCCGCTGTTGAGATTACCACTCAAGTTTTTATTTTTGAATGTTATTCTCTGAGGGTTAAATCTCTTCCTAACTATATCAAGAATTCTTCGCTGCTGTGAAATAGATATCTTGTTCTCAGCGACGACGCGGACCCTAGCATTCTCTGGTATTTTGAGTTTTGCTGGCAGTCTTCCGGTCTTAGTTAAGTTAATGTCTAAGTGAGGATTTGAATCTTTCAGGATTATATGCCTTACCTCAAATGTATCCTTATCTTCAATATCCCAGACCAAGAACCCCTTGTCTGGTGTCTCTCCGTGATCTTGTTGTATTGTGCTGCCAGGATATCTAACCCTACCCTCCACATCTAATACTTGATTAGATTTATGGATGTCTCCCAAAAAAGCAAAGTCAAATCCATCAAAAACGCTGACATCGTGATCTACTTTTATATCCCACCCAATGTCGGTCTGGGATCCTCTAATGCCGCCATGGTAAAGAGCGATATTGATCTTAGACGGATCTGTTGGTTTGATCCAATTCTCCTCGTCAAAGATTGACAGAACATTGAGGGTTAGAGCATCATCTAACACACACTCGCCTGAGTCCTTAAGTAGGTGCAAATCTTTCAAAGAAAGAGCATCTACTATCGGAGATAGGGCATCTTGGCGATCTGAATTTCTCAAGTTGCCATCGTGGTTTCCAAGTATAATATAGGTGGGTGCAATTGATTCTAGATTCCTAAAGAAATCTGTGCACAGCTCTACAAACTCTGGAGATATAACTGTCTTTTTGTGAGCGATGTCTCCACAGTGGACAATATAATCTGGTTTTTCTATTCTCAGGATCCTATACAAATCTTTAAAAGATTCCTTGTATTGTTCCTGTCTTTCGTAATTTCTGATGTGTGTATCAGAAATATGAGCTATTCTCATCTAAACTCCAATTGTGCGAATTGTTCTGCTAAGAACATCTTCGTTTGTTAACATTATAGCACTCTCAATTCTTTTGTCAAGAACTTTTTTTGGCATCGCTGCTATATCATCGTATTCAGAAGTATCTACCTTGTATACTTCTATCCCGTGCTGATTCAAGTTTTCAACTATCCTCATTGATTTTTTCTCTGCGTCATCGTCGAGAGCGATATATACCGCCGTATCATTCTCTATTATTTTTTTGAATAATTTTGAACCACTATTCATTGTTGCGCCTAGTATCGGTATAGCATTCATTCCGACAGCGATGGCATCGAATATTCCCTCTACCAAATATACCTTCTCCCTCCAATCTACAAATAATTCGTTGAATATGATATCTCTGCTTGCGGGAGGATTCTTATATTTCATCCAATCGTCTTTGTATGATCGAGCAACAAAGTAATTTACATCGCCGGCATTATCAAAAGATGGAAAAACTATCCTCCCCTTGAATTCTCCGCGAGAGCAAAACCCAATCTTCCAATTTATTATTTCTGCCTTTCCCACACTCCTGCTGGCGAGGTATTTCATGGCCGGCCTTGAACTAACTGGTAGATCCTTATTGGCAAGAGAGACAAATTCTTCTGGAAGTGAAATCTTCTGATGGATCTCTTCCGCATTTTCTTCGGCGAATAGATCAAAGATGTTTAGGCTGGATGCATCTATTTCCCCAGAGAGGGATTTCCACTTCCTCTTCTCGTGGAAGTCTCCAAACTTCCTGACGAGGCGCCATATATCCATACCCTTTGTATCACATATCCAACACTTATAAACATTCTTGTCTATATTAATAGACATCTTAGGGTTGTGGTGATTACAATACGGACAATAAAAAAGATGCTCACCCCCTGAAGCGTAAGCAAAATTTAGTATGTTTTTAAGAATCTCTATTTTTGTGTCTGACGACATAAATGACCAGCTTTCGCTATAACAATCGCATCAGCAACATCGAAAAAATGTTGCTTGATATTTCCAAATTTTGTATAGTCTACCACAAAGGATGGTTCCGTGTCAAGTAAAAAGTTCACTACAACCTTTTTTGCTTTTTCTCCCCTCGGTATCTTTATGCCGCACGACTTTCTAGCGGTGCTCGCCCCTATGTAGTTCGGTTCTTTATTCGTCTCTTCCCAGATCACCCAAGACAATATACCATTAAATTTTGCCAATGTCAACAAAGTTTTTATCGAACTCATTCCTGGTCTGAACGCCTGAAGGGACTGCTCTATCCAAATGTCATCGATCTTATGTTCTCTTATTATTTCAACTATCTTTTCTTTCGCGATCTGAGTCTTGGTAAAGAAATCCTTCTCTTTGCGCATATCAATATATCCCGAGATAGCAACTTCGCCGCTGCCATCGAGAACACAAAAACCTGTAATGCTTGTTGAAATATCCAACCCGAGAATCATCAATAATCCATTTTCATCTTGAAAGTAAACTTGTCGTTCTCTCGTTTTCTAACCGGTGTGGCCACCTTAGCAATGCCAATCAAATTCCTATCCTTGTCATAGATGCCGATCTTAGAAATGTAAGTTTCTTTCTTGAACGAACCCGTATCTTCATTATAGGGGTATTTGGCAACATTTTTAATGCCTAAATCAACTCTTTCGTAAAATCCATCTGATCCGGTACTCAATCCCGGATTTTGTCCGAACTCGGTGAAGGTTGGGTTGTTGGATTGGTTGAGGTGTGCTTTCTCTGCGTGCGCTAGCATAGTGACGACTGGAACATAATTGGTTCCCTTGAACTCGGCAGAATAAGTTGTGTCAATAGCATCTGTAAATGGTGTCACGTATTCGCCCGGTCTGGCAAAATATTCCCACCGAGGGTAATCGAGTCCAGAATAATAATAGTCTTGAGAGTCGCTGGTGATTGCCCAACTTCCCGTCAAAAGTAGAAATCCTTCGTTGTAGTACACAACACCAGCGACGCTGCCGGAACCCGTGCTGCCCACTGGACCAACCTGAATCAGGTTACCGTCTTGGTTCTCATCTTTTAGTTGACCTATCATAGTTCCCGTGATGTTGAACTTAAGATCTACACTGCCTTTCTTTATCGACGATCCGTAGAAAATAGATGGAATACTAACGAGCGTGAGAGATTGTGTTGCCTTATCTCCCAACGAAGAGCTGAATGTATAGTTATCACTCAAGTAGGTATAATAATTAGAAACATTGCGAAGCGCATCGACGTGTAACCGGGCATCGTCTGCTTGGTGATACTCGATGGCAATAGATGATGTCTGTGGTAGCGATGATGTGATAACATCACCATAATCTAGTGTGCTGAATGCTGTAGATGAAACGGTATTAAATGCTGCGGGGTTGGCTCCTTTCACTATGAAAGCGTGATACCCATTGCCCGAGCCAGATGGTAGGTTTGTCAGTTCCTGTAGAGAGATGTTGCCGTCTGGAACACCATTCAGGCCGATGTTTTGGTTATAATAGACCGATCCCGTGTGTATATCAAATCTAATCCTAGGATAAGTTTTTATCCTGTTATGAAGAATATCACTAGAATTAAATTTGTAAAACGACATAGCTCATGGATTAGTAGTCTAATCTGACTCGTAGAATCAGTTCATTATTCGGATCCTTCTTAAGGGGTTCTGAAAGCTTTGCGACTGCCAATAACTCATTGTCGGCGGAATACAACCCAACGGTAGTAACATAAGAAACTGGTGCATCGGTTGTCTGCTCTTTTACTACTATCTTGCTACTGCTCAAGTATGTTGGATTCGCACTATAGTTGAACTCATTGTGATTTACGCGACAGAAATAGATTGATGAGTTAAGTTCGGTTGTGTTGTTGAACTCGACATTATACATTCTGTTTCTAACTCCGTTTGCATTCGTTTCAATAGAGGAAGCACTCAGCGATGCCGAGTAGGTGTCTCCAGACGAATAGAATTGGGACTGGTCAAAAACAGACGCCGTAATCACAGCAATCCCTGCCTGGTAATACAACAGGCCTACGCCCGAGGTTCCGCCGGGATCAATATCTGCCGAAGATGTATATAATATTCCATATTCAGCAGCGGGAGAGTTGACGCAGTAAGAATTGAGTGCGCCATAGTCTGATATTGTCAGTAACTCACTAAAATCAACCGGGGTGGCCGTCGAACCGGTTGCTAATTGTAAAGTAAAAGACCCTTTCTTTATTTCGTCTTTCGCTAAGAGTCTTGCGAAGTTTAGGACATAAATGGCGTCAAGTTTTGTACCCCCACCAGCGATGTTGCCATCTTGATCGAATTCAAGAATATTGCCGTCAACATCGTGACCTGCTAACACTTGCGCCATTTGGTTGTACATGCTAATCTTGTCTTTGATATCCGATGCTGCTACTCCGTCGGCAACGGCAGAAGCAGATAGCGGCGATGTATTGGCATACCCGCAGGTAATGTCAAAAATGTGATTCGCCGAAGAACTAAGATATGGATAATCATACACCGACTGAAACAACCCGTGTGAGTAGTTCTTTATGTTTGCGTCGGCATATGTGCCTGATATGATAGAACCCGTAATTGGGACTGATTCGTGAAGCATCGTTCTTGTTGATGCTGCATCATTATTTAAGAATGTTTTAAAAACTGTAGCCATTATTTAACCCCTATTGCAATTTGATGTATCTAATGGGCACATCCACCCGGTATCCTGTAGTGGCACCTGTTACTCTTATTGTGGTATCGATTGTATAATAAGTATCTGACCCAATAGTCATCGTTGACCCAAGCGTCGTAAATAGGTTGGTTGTTGAAGAAAGATTTATGCTAGATTTTACCTGCAACCGCAGAGAGGTTCCTCTTGGTCCGGCAAGACTTGAATTAGCGATATTCGTTCCGTCGGGATCGCTCGCCTGTAGCGTGGAAACAAAATTAGAATTTATCCCTAAAGATAAAAAGTAGCTGGCAATATTGTCGTCATCAACGAAACTCGCTTCTGCGCGATTGGTGCCATTTTGACCATACAAAAACCCAAACCTGTTATCCATCTCAACAATATATTGCGTCTCCATAAGATCAGCATCCAATGGTTCAGATGGTCCTGGTCCCTGCCCAGAATTATCCAGACCCTGATCTAACCTAACCCTTTGCGCTCCCTGCGTTGCTGTGCCATATATGATGCCTGTGGTACTAGCAAAAGTCTGTGCTTTTGTCGTAGTATCGTCATCCACTGTAACAAGAAACAAATCTGATACATTAGCATCCGAATATGTTTGCGTAGAAGCTTGTTCTGTGCTCAACTTAATAACAGGAAGATAGAGAAGATTCGTTCTCGGAATCGAGAGTAATCTTGAGTTCATGTTGGAGGTGTTATTGGTAAACGCCTCGAACACAGGCGTCTTCAAGATATCCAAGTCATAATAAGCGCTGCCGCTTGCATCGTTGACGTTATAATTTCCATAATTTATTTCATCATCACCCAAGGCGAACTTAGCTATGCGAAAGGAACCATCTCCCCTCGAAAGTCGCATGCGACCTGTGTCGGTTAGCACCGCATCTAAGATTATATCTCCCGAATTATCTAAAAAACCCATATATTACTCTCCTATCAAGATAAATAGTTTCAACTTTGCTTTAGTCACCGGAAATGTGCTCTGTGGTAAATTTTATATCTAAATCTACTTTTCTTCCTGTTTTTTTGGAAGTGAATCTAACTTTAAATCTCTTATCCCACAATGATTCGTTGGCCACGCCCAAAGTAATGGTTTGTACATCCTTTACAGAATCAAGATTGGCGATTCCATCAACTCCTGACGCCTCTACGTTCAAGAGGCCTTGCGGCACTGTTGGTAAAATCTGAACATACCTTCTCATTGTTTTCATCACATCTTTTGTGTCCTCTAGCGGATCGACACCATCAAGATCTAAAATCGAAATATCCAAGAAGTGAGGACCGTTGTCTGTGTCATTCATTTTGATATCGTATATTATAGACGGATTGGACAAGTTTCCATGAACATCTTTTGTTCTAAAGATATAATAATAATTTATGTTTGGTTCGATCACGTTATTGAGGGCGGCAGATGTAGAAATCTGACCTGTTGAGATCGCCATCATTTTGTGACCGGCGAAGTCCTGGTATTTCTTTGGCTTCTCGGTTGTGCGATATACCGAGAAGAAACCAGGGGTGTCGTCAGATTTAAACCTAAGTTTTTCATCTATCCTTCGCTGAGAGTCTTTAAGTTTTTGTATGTTCATTTCCTCAGACGAGTCGATGATAACCGGGAGCAAGTCTCTATCGCCGACAGAAGAATTGAGATTTATCAGAATCTTCTCTCCCGCATCCCTGTATGGGACAATCGTCACCTCGGGTGGCATCGGCGGGTTATCCATCACAACAACTTTATCCAATGTTGCGATAATGTTTTTCCTCATGACTGCTTCGTTTAGAAAATTTTCCTTGAACACACGCACTGATGCGGATCCGGGCGGCGATGATCCGGCCGAAGCTTGTGATGGTTCACTGTATTTTATTTTGCTGCTAATGACTAAATCATAAGATGTAACAACGTACTTGTATCTCTTCCCGTATTTCACCTGTGTGTCGATAAAATTACAAACACTCATAGAGGTGGAGTTTGGTATGTAGTAACTTGACATCGGTACCGACTGAGAGTCGGTGGAGTCGGGGGTTGCATATGCGAATTTTTCTATCTTATAGAACACTGTCTCAGAATATGCCTCCTTGCCCTCAAGCATCTGCTCTATGGTCCTGCCATTTTCGTCTTCCAGGTCTTCGATGAACTCCTTCGTTGCCGATCCCAGGGCAGACAAATCTAGAGGTTCTGGCACTCTTTCTATAGCATCTGCTGGAACTGTGTCTTCGTTTCCGCCCGGTTGGAACCCTATAAAAACGAAATCATCTCTTGTCGTTTGCGCGGTTCCGTTTGTTAGAGATTCTGCCCAATCATATATCTCAGTCACAGGTCCGTCATTGCTCGGGAACTTCAGCGGTATGTGTTCGAATATATCAAAATTCCTAGAAACTTCAGTGGTGCAGGAATCGTTTGGGGTCCACTCCTCTGTTGATCTACCCGCGCTTATCTTGCTGGTTTCGAAACCATCAAGACCTGTTGCCGCAAGTTCTTGAGTGGCCGCCAGTTTCATCAGTTCCGTTTCTGCACCTCGTCGAACTTCATCGGCCAGAAAGTTGGCGAATTTCGCTTTTATATCAGTAGAAAAAGAAATCTTGTTATGCATCGGGAACATTTGCCCATTTGTAACATCCTGGCGCAGCAACTCAGCACCCTGGTAATCAAATATAAATGTTTTATGTTCTTCGCCAAAGTTTTGAATGTTGATGGAGGTATCGGCACCTTCCACCGGGAACAGTCCGCCGATTATATTTGTGATCGAGTTAGCATATTTTGTGAAATATTCTAAATATCTAGACCCAGCATTCGTATGGGCCCACCATGGACCCAGTTCGCCTTCTCCGGGGTTCCTTGGGCTTACGGCATCCAGAAGTCCCGCCCTAAACCCTTCCGACGCAGATAAGTTGTTTGCGATTGTATTGAACCTTTTAATACTCTTTGGCCCGTTATCTGTCTGCGGAGAATATCCGTGCTCTTTCTCAGCAAACAAGGTATAGAAGTTAGGCAAAATGTTCTCCGGAACATCATCGTTTGCTATAACAGATTCATATGTCTTTGCATAAAAATTATAGAAAGAGTCGATATTTATAGCAGCAACACCGCCGATCATGTTCATCCTCTCTAATTCATCCCTGTCGAAAGGCACTGCCCTCTTGTAGTAATCGTCTTCATAAAACAATCCTCTAGCAACCTCGCCATGGAGCGAAGTAGCACCAGAAGTGGAGATCGGAAACTCAATATCCTTGGACCCGTGAGGCCCATCAGATATGGTGTATGCTTCGGGAGAAAAAGTCGTTGTTCTCTGCTGAAACAATTTCATATCACCCCCCTCAACAACGAAATAACTTCCAATGAGTTTTCTAACTGGATCTGCTATGGTGCTGCCTGCTCCGGAACCTTTTATTAGATCCACATTAGAATATTTAGCAGTCTTTCCTGGTCCTGACATTCTCTATTTTCTCCCTCGGGATTTAGTTCTTGATCGGGCCAGTTGACTCTTTTTGACTCTCTCTTTGCCACGCGACTTAGATGCCCTGGGTTTCGCCTCTTCTTTCATCACCGCTGTCACCTCTATTAGTTCTTTGCTTTCGCTTTCAGGGAAATACTGCTGGTATTCATCCAGTGCTTGTATCTTTTTCTCGTCAACAACTGATATTTTTGCATCTTTCTCTATCTCGGCAACCAAAGTCTCATAACCAGAAACAACTTCATCTCTAGAGGAGAACCTGCTAGTAACCCCATCAGGATCGAAGCGGGCGTGCTTAGACAGCTTCATTAGTCTCTTGGATTCTCTTAGTGCCTTCTGTTTTGGGGGGCGAGCGATGGGTGTCGGAAACCTTGTGGATCCGAATTCAGAAGAGTCGGCGAAGCGCGAACCCCTGGTGCGTGTATTTGGAGATTTGAAATTCCGAACGCCACCTCTAGCAACAACTATTTCGGGTGCACCAGTTTGAGTATCTGGAGATAAAAGAAAATACTCGTTGTATATCCTCATGTCGAGACTCTCGGGTCTAGACAATCCCCACTGATTCAGTAGTTGGTTGTCGTATTTCACAATCCTACAAAGAATAGTTTTGCCCACAAATCCTCCATAGTCCGCTTCCGTCAGTCTCTTCCATTTCGGCGAAGACATCAAAACTACACCTTTGCTTGAAGGGGTGAACCCCTCCAAGTATTCTATGCCTGCCAAGAGTCGATAATTGAAAGTTGCTGTGGATGAATATCTGCCATCTTGAACCATGTTAACCCTAGACGGATTCTTCAGTTTTGCATCTCCGGATTCTTCCGCCGAGTCTGTCAAAAGGAATGCCTTTATTTGATTCGGCAATAACAACATTTGCTGATTTCGTAATCGCCCTATACTGTTTTTTCTGGCAGCACTAGAGTTCGATTTGTTCGACTTTGGACTAGAAACAAGTTCTGCACGAATCAGCGAATCATAGAGAGAAGCGGGTGCAGTGGCGGCATGCGAAAGAGATCCGAGAGATTCTTCCGTTGACGCAGTATCATCGCTATCATTATCGTCTTCTACTAATGGTATTTGCGGTTGATGAACTTTGTCTGTGGATTGTTGCTCGGCAGCAGCAGGAGTGAGACTAAAATTTTGAGTAAGAAAAGATTGTAAATAGTTTGCCGAAAATGTCGGGTTATTTGCCAGGGAGTCATCAATCATGCTAGCAAAACGGCCGTTTTCTGGCATGGCGAACCCGGTAGCATCGCGAGATGCGCGGTTGGCGAGGAACTTTGTTTCAATTATCTTAAGCGTATCCTCTGATTGAGATCTGAGGATGTTGACGATGTTTCCTGCCACCCTAGGACTGCCAACCACAACCTGAGCAGGAGATAGGTAACTCATATAATTCTCTTTATATGAAAATGCACGACCATCTATGCGGATGCTCGGATTGGAGTTTGTGTAGTATTTCAAAACCTCTTGTTGTACTCGGTTGCGGAATGACACGCCGCTTATAACACTTAACCCGCTAGCGTTGTTGTCAGCCAGCAGTTTTGGATCTGACGATATGTAATCATATCCACCATCTTCGTGATCCCTCAGATCAAATATGTCTCCAAAATGTTTTTCGACCGAAATAATATTCTTACTAGTTGATGATCTATATACCGACTCTGACTTGCTGCTGGAAGATACTCCGTCAGATTGCCCAACAGAAATATTCATCTTGGAGATTATGCCTCCCAAGAGATCCGCAAAAGACGATACGTTGTCTGGGTTGGCACTAACCGGATCAAGAGCCAAAACTGCAAAATTATTAATCGCTTCTATGCTAGTGGCGCCTGGAGAAGAAAACACTTTAATAACACTTAAGAAATCTTCCTTCCCTTTTAGAATATTGTCCCAATATTTCTTTTTCATCTTCGCTGCGAAGTCGGGTGTTAGTCTGTTGTATCTTGGATCGTATCCATCTGGGCGCCTTATTGCTGGGGCGGTGGAAGCTCCAGATACTCGCAACCCTGCCGTTGTGATGGTGGAGTTCAGTATTTCCGTAAGGTAGTTTTTTAGTGTTCTTGAGAAACTCTCAAGCTTCATTATTCTATCCCTCAAATAATCTTTGCTTCCATCATATGCCTCTATCTCAACGTGGTATCTATATTGCGAGCGTGCTGAATCTGGTAAAGAACTATCCAAAACATTGAAAGATCTAATGTTTGGATTACGATCCAATGGTATGAGCATACTACTCTCTTCTTGGATTGAGTCTGTGGCGTTTATTGTTGCGTTGCCATTTCGTTGTCCCGTTACTGCGATAAGGGCGGGCACATCACCATCTTCCGGGATGTATCTCTGGGAAGTTCCCACGGAGTTGCTTCCGACAGCTTGCTTTACTTTGTGCCTAAATATCTTTAATGATTTTATGCGAGATCTCTTGAGTATATCTTGCCTAGTGTCGGAATATGGCGTCTTCCACAGATGGCCATAAATAGAATTATTAAAAATAAGATCTTCGAAGTTTATCATAAACATAAACTTCGCCCTCTTTGTGGCGTCGGAAGAAATGAATGCCTCGCTAACGTAGGGATGATTCATTGTCGTAGATGGATCAAGTTCTCTTATTTCGGGCGACAACCCCGCATCAATGTTGGCAATCGTCTCTCTCTCGTTCAAGAAATCATCCATTACTGGTATGTCGGCGATCTTGTTTCTGTTTCTAAAATCCTGAATCTTAACATTGCTCGTTCTTCTAAGTTTTAGGACAGTCCTGTTTCTATCGCCAGTAACATATGTTCCGGCCGCTTTCATAACCGGACCTGCCCAATATTTTCCATTTGGCAGCAGATAAAAGTAAGTCGAACTTGACAAGACGCCGCTATTAAAAACAACATCATTTTTTACTGGCGTTTTGAGATCTTCGTATCCTCCGCCACTGTCTTTCGCCTCATAATAACTCAGGGAAAAATATGCTAAATATTGTGGTGTTTCCGATGGCACTGGGAAATCAAATTCGTGCGGGATTGTTATCATCTTCCTGCCGTCGTCACCGACACTCTCCAACGTTGGTCCTTTTGCGTCGCCGTGAAGTCTCGCAGTCATCACTCTCATATTCTTTTTCTTAAAGTCAGATACTGTATCTGTGATTCCTCTGTCGGTAAGATAGTCCTGTAATCTATCGTCAAATTTATCAGTGCCATTCCAGTTGTTGGATGGGCCAATGTAACTCAATATCATATCCCCGAATCCAAACAAAACTTCGGACATCAAAGAGTTGTTGGTCTGTATTACCGCTACGCTCACAAGGGCATCTGTTGATGTTTTTTTCCGCCCAGATCCCATATCAGTAACAGAATTGATTTTACATATCATAGCGGTCCCCTCTTGAGAGACGCCAGTAGGAGGGGCGAGAGTTATCGTCCTAATATTAGTCAGCGGAAGTCCAGTGGGGCGAGCACCTTGTGTTCGTATTGTCATTCTTGTGTATCCTCATCACAAGCAGGATCAACTCCTTCATAGGTGATTACTGGATCTGTATCGCCTTCAGCGCAGGGCGGTGGGATGCACGGCTTTCCAGGATCATCGAGATCGAGTTCTTCTGGACACACAATCGGCGGAGCGTAAAGTCCGAGATCTGTTCTCTCTTTCACCGCCCTACACAGAACTTCTAGCGGAATCTCATTATCAACCCGAACATTGAAAAAATATTCAACACAATCAGGTGTCGGATCTGCTTGCTGGTTTCTTTCGTCATCGTCATCGAGCAAAATTCCATCCACGACTGCCTGCTTCTTCTTCATAAATCTAAGAGGTGTCAAAACTTCTCTTCCTGTATCTATATTATCCTCATACAGAAATACTTCAATATCTATATTATCTTCCTCAAACGGAGTATTCTTCTCAAGCATCTCCAATAACAAGTAATCCTCTTTGATGTCAATA
>Ga0098040_1000260_pt1 | contig 25044 bp, 37 predicted proteins | sample 7_EtaG_FD_75065 | JGI IMG/M metagenome (GOLD analysis project Ga0098040, IMG submission 75065) | Marine viral communities from the Subarctic Pacific Ocean - 7_ETSP_OMZ_AT15161 metaG | ecosystem: Environmental > Aquatic > Marine > Oceanic | place: Pacific Ocean | collected 2015-01-08
GGCTCGCCTGTAACTGGATCGTCATACACTCCCTGATCAATCGCATGGAGAACTTCCCGTTCTTCGGGGGGGTAGCTTTTAGGCACGCGGCCTACGTCGGCAGCTACATCTGCATCAGTAACTGGGGGAATGTCGAACTTAACAGGAGGTCGGGGTTGATAGGGAGTACCCTTGATGGCGGCTTGCAGGACCTGCTTGAGGTCTTGTATGTCTTCAGACGTAACCTTCAGTGCATTCCACACGGCACGGGGCGCGTTTGCGATGCCGTCGAGAATGCTGAACAGGGGGCTGTCCGGGGAGAGTTCAGGAAGGATGCCTGCTGATGGATCTCCCTCGGTGGTAGTCCTAAGCAGATACTTGGCTGGATCTTTCCCAAAGCGACCCAACGCCTTGACCAGCGTTGTGAGTTCCGCTGCGCCAATACCAAAGTCTGCGGCTTCCATTGGGTCCAAGGCCATCTGAAGTACAAACTTCTGGGTCGCGGTTAGGTTCTCTGATTGCTGGATCGCATCTTGAGCCGCAACGTGTGTCAACTGCTGCTCCGCAGGCACGCCTTGGGTAGCGAGATGTGCCCGACGAGAAGCTGCCTGTGCCCCAAACAACCGCTGGCCCTCTGTCGTCGGCATCCCGTACTCATCGACTAACCCCTCTAGGCGGAATCGTGCCATCTGTTGCTGCATCGGGCTCATGTCGGTTGCCAACTCGGTCAGTTCCCCCTCGTCCCCTCGGATCTGCGCTCTGGTCGGATACAGCATGAAGTCGCTGACTTGTTGTTCTTGTGGCGTCGAGGCGCGGATAACCGGAGGAGCAGGCCTCTCTTCTTCTTCCATCCACGCAGTAACCTCGTCTACATCAGCTTGGCTTGGCTGTTCCCATGGGCGACTGAAAAGCTCCTGCTCGGTCAGCACGGGGGTCCCATATGGGTTATTGATGCTCTGTTTGTTTGCATCAGGGTCCGCTTTGAGTATGCCGATCTTACGCAAATGCTCGGTACGTTCCTGTTCGGTCATTCTTGCCCCTTCTGGCTCTCTTGCTCCGCCATGAATCTACGCCATGTTTGTGCATCCCGCGCCATCTGGGCATCGCGTTCTGGATCTGGATGCTCCACAACCTCCACGACATTTCCCTCCGAGTCGTATACTTCCGCAGCAAAGTCCCGGAAGGGAGGGGCCGTCGCAAATGGGTTGGGTGTGCCGCCCTCTGGGGGAGGCCCGTCAGCACCGTGCCTTTGTCGCCATTGCTCAATCGGAGGGAGTGTCTCCTGTGGCATAGCTGCTTGTACCGCACGCTGTCTAGCCTGCCCATAAAACTCAGGACCGACAAGACGAGCCAATCCCTGCTGCTCATCGGGGGTGAGGGGCGACCCCTTCAGGTCACGCTCAAGTTCCTGTAGAAGTTGATGCTTTACAGCTTTTTGCGCGGCAAGTTCGGCGAAGTTTTGAACAGGCTCCATGGGCTCTGCTTCAGCGATAAACTGCATCAGTCCGCGCCCTTCATGGACATCATCAGTATCATAGAATTCATCGGGGGGCGTCCACGTTCCATCTTCTGCCATCATGTCCGCGATGACATCTCTCGGGGAGCGGTCCCCGAAAGGATCTCCCGCCTCGGGGACGTTCATCTGGTTGAAGTAACTATAGACTTGTCTTTCTGCATCGAGATCCCAACCGGGAGGGTATGCCTCGGGATTATCCGCGATGAACTGCGCCACATCAGTTGCGTTAGCAATAAATACCTCACCGTCTGGGCCGATAAACGGTTCAGTAGCCTGACTCGGACTTGCGGTGGCCCCTGTATTGTCCTCCCCACTTAGATGCAGGGCTCTCCACTCTTCCAGCCTAGCTTGCGTGTCAGTAGGGGTAGTAGAGGTAGTAGGGGTAGTAGAGGTAGTAGTATCCGCCATCGCTACTTCTTCCTCTTTCTTCCGACTTCGATACCTTTCATGTAGCCGTCGAGGTGGGCTTTTGCCTTTTTTTGCTGCTCAAGTTCACGCTGGCGTGCCTTCACACGTTCTCCCGCCTCGGCGGTCTTCTGGATGTAGTCATCAGCCATTCTTTGCCTCCACCATTACTGGTTCACGCTCGTCCACTAACTCGTTTGCGTCGAAGTAGTCCCCACGCAATTTCTTCGTCTCACGCTTCACCTGTACAAGGGCTGTCACGATGTCTGTGTACGCATCCTGCGGGCTGCCTGACACCGAGTTCTTTGCCGCGATGATCGTGAAGTTGAGTTCATGCCATGCCCGGAGTTCCATCGCGATGATTGGGGTGATCCGTCCCTCCATCAGGGCTGCCATGATCTTACACCCGAAACTTACGAGGTCATCGTACTCTTTGATGGGGTGCTCGGTGATGAAGTGGGCAATCTCCTTCCTTTTCTCCTTAGGGACCATCATCAGCCATGCTGCGTAGTCGCCGCCGGGGGATGCGGGAGATCGAGGAGCGGAGTTACGGTTTGTGCGCTTCTTATTCGACATCCAGAGCCTCGCGTGTTCGGTAAAGGCGGCAACTCTTGACGAGTCGAGGCCTCTTAGGGGACTGATAAACTAGATAAGCCAAATATGCAGAAGATTCAACCATAAGCCGCGCATCAGTGTCCGAAAGCCGGAACGGATTCTTGTAAAGTAGCCTCAGAACCTCGGTTCTCTTGGTTAATCCGTACTTATGCCAGCCCGTAAACCACAAGGCCTGCTGAAAGTCCGTTGCGGTGGCCCAGAGTAGGTACTGTGGAAGCTGATTCAAGACAGATAGGCTGTCATGCATGGCATGTACCACGGAACTCTCGGACATATGGTAGGCCTTGGCGATTTCCTCGACTGTGAACCCCATGCAGTACATCAAGACCACGAAGAAGTTCGTAAAGTCCCGTATATTCGTCACATACCGCTGATGCATATCGACGTTGGCGATCTCGTAGGGAGAGGGGATCATACGGTGCCTAAAAGCCGCATATACCCCCTCGGGCCACTTCTTTGGGGAGACAAGGCAGCGGTCAGATAGTATCCAATCGTATAGTAGGGGGGTTTCGCGGAACCACGCCTGTAGCCGCTTCTGTGGGCCCCGAGATAGGGCAGGCATCCAGTCAAACCTCTTCTTCCGTGCCTTACAAACTGTTCCAAGGAATTCAGACCACGAAAAGTCGTAGGGGACGTGTGTACTGTAGATAGACCGAAGAGCAAGGGCGTGCGGACAAAGTTCCTTGTCCTTCATCCGCACCTGTAGCCGCCGCCTAGGCATCTGCTACGCTCATCCCCATGAACGGGGCTCGGGGCATCACAGAACGTCCTCTTAGGCCGATACCAATCCACACACGGATAGGTTTCCCATCCACCTTCGCGACTTTTGTCTGGAAGTTCCTCTCCTTGAGTTGCCGGTTGAACAATCTGTAGTTCTGGGGCCGCTGCCTCAATGCCTCACACCAGTCGGCGTAGCAGATGTAGAGTTCCTTCTGTGTCACCCTATGTCGGTCCCCGAGGAGGCAGTGCTCGTCCATGAACTCTGCCAAGACATCCATCTCCTCGCGGTATGCGTCCGTAGCCATCGTCACCTTCTCGGGAGGTTGCAAGCCGTGCTGTTGCCACTCCAGACATCCCGCAACCAAGCGATTCAGAATGCCCGGTGCTTCTTTCTTCAGCTTATCAAGGAGGAAGGGGTCTTTCTTGCTATCAGGCACTCTCTTGTTCCACGGAATGCGGATGACGCGCCGCCAGATACCCTCATCGTTGCCCTTGATGATGGGACGATGGTTTGCTGCAATGCAGAGCTTGTGTGTAGGCATGAACTGGTAGAAGTCCTGCCTCATCCGACGAGCCCTCACCGGATCACTCCCCGTCAACTGCTTAATCAGCGACTCTGCAAAAGGCTTGCCCTTCTCGACCTCGGCATTGGCAACGAACCTTGTTCCTTCCAAGTCAGCCACCTCTGTAGGATGTGACTCCCCTTGCTTGGCGAGCAACAGACCCGGGGCACCTTGGATAGCGTAGTCACCCAGCACATGCATCAACATCAGGAGCGCGGTCGTCTTGCCATTGCAGCCTGTGCCCTCCATGAACAGCATCACCTGCTCGGTCGTCAGTCCGGTGAGGCAGTATCCGAAAAACCTATGTAGAAACTCGACTACCTCTTGGTCCCCTTCCATTGCGTAATCGATGAAGGCGTCCCACCGGGGGCATTGTGCATCTTTGTCCCACCCCACCGGGCTCGTTTTTGTCAGCAAGTCTGTGCGGTCGTGAGGCTGCAACTCTCCGGTTTGAAGGTTGAGAGTTCCATTGGTGACATTGAACAACCAAGGGTCTGCATCTAGACGGGAGGATTCCACGGTCATCTCAATCTCTGTTGACGCCAAGCTGACCATGGCGTTAATGGCGCGCGAACTTTCGCTACGCATTGCATGGCGACGAATATCAACCTGCCTATTGGGGTCACTTTCAGCTTCTGCTTCCGCGAATATCAAACCCACAGCGGTCTTTGCTCGACGGTAGACCCCGCCATCCGTGTCTCGTCTCCACTTCACCTCATCGTAGGTGTACCAGTCGCCGTGCGTCGGGCAGAATAGGAGGTCCACCTGAGAAAGCCTAACCAACCTTTTAGCGTTACCCAGATCTGTAAGATTCGGGGCTCCCATAGTAGAAGCCGTGGAGGGCAACACAGGTCCGCGAGCACCAGAGCCTGTCCCGCCAGACCCCAGCTTCTCACCTGCCTTGTCTTGCAGGTTTTTCCACCCGAGACTCTTGCCCTTATCGTCCTTCTCGTTTCCCTTACAGTTTTCGTGAAGGCAACCGGCTGCGATGGCCCCATTGTTGAACTGTACGACGTAGGCACTCCGGTCAGTGTGGTCAGCGTCCCAAGGACAGACGGGGAAAATCCACCTACGGCCCTTACCCTTCCAATTCTCAGGCTCCCCTAGCGAAGGGAAATGTTTTGTTACCCAGTTGTCTAAGGCTCCTACCGTCATCCCTCCCGAAGGCTGGCCTACGTTAGTATTAGGCACCAAACGGGCTAGGCCCTGTAGCTGCTGCGCTGAAACTGGTACGACTTCTTCTGGAGACTTGGCTAACCGTGCCACCCGCCATGGCCTTTCGTCCGAATGTTCTCCCTTACGGGCAATGCTGCCATACACCTTCCAGATGCGAGAGGGGTTGTAGACGGCTTGATCGATCTTAGCCCCCTCTGTGTTGAACAGGAAGGACAAGGCATCCAGTACTAGCCGGATAACCTCGGAACTTGCACCCTCTACCCGGTACATCAGGTGGTATCCGTTCCCAGAGTCCCCGATGATAGGCTCAGGCCACCCAAAGTCCGAGAGATAGGCGCGTGTATCGGCTAATACCGCAGCCGCCTCTATCTTCTCCCCCCTATTTGCGGATAAACCAGCCTTTCTCTCGGGGTCTACGTCGATAAGGAGCCAGTCGATACTCTCGATGTCCGTATCTTTGGTCAGACTGCCTCTTTGGGCCAAACTTACTTTGTTAGTTACCCGGAGAGTGTCCGTTGTGCGGACAGGATTGGGTGTGAAGTACACTCCCTTGGCTCCTGCGTTGGATAATCGGGCCGCCGCCTCTGCAAATGCACTCAAATCCGTGAAATGTCCCGAGAAGGTCCGTTTAATCCCGTCTTTGCTGGGTACTTGCAGGGCTCTAAGCTCGACTACTTGGTCAGGGACAACAATCTTCCGTACTGCCGCTTCGATAGCGACAGAATCTGCTTTCAATTCCATAGGGGCTCCTAAAAGAGGTCGAGTTGACGCCAGCTATCATCATCCAAATTGTCTAACACAGAACTATCCAAGTAACGCTGCAAGGCAGTGGGGGGGATCCTCTTCTGACCCCCCACGGTGTAGGCCCTTAACTGACCTGCCTTGATGAGTCGCTGAATTGTGCGCTCACTCACCTGCAAGAGCGATGCTACTTGCTTGATTGAATACATAACCTCTCCGATCGTAATCATCTGTCCTCCCTGTGACGACAAGTGGTAACACGAACTGTCACGGGGTGTCAAGCCCGACGTTGCTGCTGCGGTTACAAAAGTTACAATCCGTTTGTAACCACCATAGTCCAGCTTGAACCCTGCATATCTCTGGAAGGTTACAAAGGTTACAACTTTTCCCCTATTATAAGCTCTAGAGCGTTGAAAAGGCCATGTAGTGTTTCTTGTATTAGTAGTTAGAAATACAAGAGCTATATATGCAATAACTTGTAACCTTGTAACTTTAGCTATAAAAACTCTTCATAACTACGGTTCCCCCTGCGTTATCGTTGGTTACAACTTTTCGGCCAAACTTGTAACCGTTTGTAACCGTTTGTAACCCGCCTCGCGCTCGCCCTCCCACGGCTGCCCCAAGGGCTGATAAGCTCCCTTTTAACTGGTGAATAAGAACGTGGCCAAAAATTGACGTCGTGTTGAGTGGGTCCCCCCTCCGGGAACCGTCGGCCCGCCCTAAAGGGGGGATGCCCTCGCGGGACCAAAAAAAAGGCCCCACCGGAGAGCGGCTCCGGCAGGGCATCTGCATTGCTTTTGCTTATTCAGTTAGACAATAGTGCAATGCATAAGCAGATGATGAACAGCAAGGGGATACCCAACAGCACCAACAGCAACAGCACCCTATCGCCTCAACCGGCTGGAGGTCTTGGGTGCAGTGTAGCGGGTCAGGTCTTCTGCACTGTACCAGCAATCCGAGTAGGCCTTGGGCTGCTTGCCTGTCGCCTTCGGTGCCAGCAGACAGACGACCCTATCGTCCTCCTCGATTTCAATGCTCCGAATGTACAAGCCATCCATGCTCAAGCCTTGGTCAGCATCCACGACCTTGGAGACGTTCACACGGTCCCCGACAGCAGCCGTCCATGCCTGCACCGCAGCAGCAGTGCCCCGGTCCGTCCTAGAGGGCTTCACGGCCTTCTTAGGAGCATTCAGGTCCTGCAATGCCGACCCTGCATCAGCAGCAGCATCGCGGATAGCCTCAAGCCGGTGCAATGCTACATCGACGTCGCAATCGGTCAGCCACTGCACAATGCGCAACGGTGCAATGCGACCGTAGCTCGACGACAACCGACCACGACTATCAGCCGTCGAAAGTTCAAGTCGAAGCGTGCTTTTCCCGGTTTCCGTGTTCAGTGTTTGCATATACTCAAATGCTGCAACAAGGTCCCCGTTCTCATCCACGATATCGGCGGTTGCAAGGGCATTGTCGGTGTATTCCATGTTGCTTTTCTTTGCTTTACTCATTGTTTCACTTCCTATTGCTGTCGTGCTGTGCTGAATTGCCCACCGACACAACCCCTTAACCGTCTACATATGGACGTCAAGAAATCCGCTGTAGACCAGCATAAACAGCGGGTTTGTGTGCATCACCCAGAACCCGTGCAACCCCACCGTAGGGGTGGCCGTCAATAGCCTGCTACTATTCAGTTGCATTGTACATGCAGTGCCCATGCATTGCCCATGCAGGTGCAGGCGTGCGGGCGCGAGCATAGAAAAAGCCGCCATGCAACCTGAATCGCATGGCGGCTATCGCTTGGCTATCGCTTGGCTACAGTGAGGCTAAGAGCACCCATGCTTGGCATACAAGCCACACGGCGAACATGCTACACATCATCAGCCACAGCACCAATGCATTATTCTTCTGCATTGTTGTCCCCCAGCAGGCCCATGAGGCGGTCAGTATACTCGGGACCGAACTGTGCATGGCACAAGGCCAGCAGCAGCACCTGTTGACGCTTGCACTGGAGCCGAATCTCCTCGACCACTGCACACTGCACGAGGTGACCAACCTTGTCTAGTGCCTCCACATAGGCTGTGTGCTGTGCATTGAGGCTGGCACACAGGTTCGACACAATGCTTTGCGCCTCGTTGGTGATGTGATTGGCCATGTTGGCTCTTGCCTCTGCATCGTCGGACTGCATGCTGTCGAGCTTGTCCCAGACACGCTGGCCGCCTTCCGCTGCATCTGCCTCAAGCGCAGCCAGCTTGTCTGTATTGCGGTTCAACACCGTCCGTACAGAAGCCGACGTGCCCTTCTGCCAAGTAGTAATCTCATCCAGCTTCTGCATGACAGCAGGCAGCCCGTTTGACAGGGGACTGAGGTGCAAACCGACGACGTGTTCAGGTGCAGATCGCTCGTCCAGCCATGCAGACAGGGCACCGGGGACGACAGCCTCTGCTGCTGTGACTTCCTGTGCAGACACCAGACCGAGGGACTCGACCTCTGCATCTTGCTCCATCGAACGCCGCTGCATCTCATCATACAAGCACAGCAGTGCGCTTCCATGGTGTGCAAACCGACGACGACGAACCAAGGCTCCCATTGTATTCAGCCAGTCCCCACCATCTGCATCCCAGACGCTCCAGTTTCTGCTGTTCACCATCCAGACAAGCACAAGGCCGCCCTTCTGAGGCAGATGCTCTACATTGAGCGTCCCTCTTGAGCGGTGCCGCTTGGCATCCCTGATGTCTGGTGTCTGCATTGCTTTCAGCATACGCTTGGCTTCCGCTCTCATCTTGCACCCCCAAGCATTGCCTTCAACTCTGCTTTGATAGCCCTCGCTCTCTCACCACGCCACGTCTGTGCATTCGCAAGGAAGTACAAGACGATTTCCTTTGCACTGTCGTAGCCGTAGTTGTCATCGATCGAGTTCAGATAAGACATGGCCAGCAAGTAAGGCCTTGCTGCATAGTTCGTCTTGACGCCCCACTCGGCCATGATTTCATGTGCAATCGTTGACAGCTTGCGGGTTGTTGGTAATGCTTCTATTTGTTCACTCATTGTATAGCTCCTATGCTAGATGTCGAACCGAAATCCGGCTGACACCGCCTAGTATCACCCCACCGATGGACGTCAAGAAAATAGACAAAAAGCACGGATGAACGCCAGCTTTCGACGATCACCCGTGCTACATGTGCACTATGTATGTGCGTGTGCTTGCTACTGCGTCTGCATAGGAAACTCCAGTGCACGGAAGCGGTGTGCACAGGCCCTGCATTGGTGTGTCCGTGCAACGTAGACTGCATGACCAAAGCCCTCTGCCCATGCCTTGAGGTATGCCTTGCCCTTGCCTATCTGGTAGCTGCCATTGCTTTGCACTACTTCCTTCACTGCGGTCTTGCCCTTACGGCACTTCGGACACTGCATTACTGCTCCCCTGTCGCGTGGCTATCGCGTGGTTTGTTGCGGTAGGTATCAGGTCGTCGCCACTCTGCCTTGCAAGTATAGCACCCGTACTCGTGCAAGAACACTGACTTACTTCGTACTGTTTGGTGCACAGGATGCTTAGTAATGTGGTGGGTATCGTCGCTCCCACATGCAGGGCACACCTCGTAGTTGTCACGATAGTGCTGCATTATCGCGTGGCGATCAGCCATCATGCACCTCCATATCATAGACGTGGAACATCCCGTCTAGTTCTTTCTCAACACATACGTTGTCATGCTTGTACACAGCACAGAAAGCCATCGCTTCCCATTCCCACAGAAACTTAGCTACTGACTTCATCATGCACCTCCTTGGTATGCAGCCAGCAACTTAGCCACGAGCTTCTTCTGTGCACCATGCCCATAGAACATGACGGCAAACTTGCGATCGATCCGGGCACACAGCGGCTTCTTGTTGCCTCCGCAGTTAGAGCAGGTGATGTCATCACTCAACTGTGCAGGACATCCCACCACATCCCTGCCCTTGGGAGTCTTCAGCCTCTTTGCCTTGAGATCCCACGGCACGACGACAGTAGCAGGTACACCGTGGTCCATCGCCTCGTCCACATCTTCCAAGCTGAAGCAGGACTTGTTCATTGCATAGCCGAGGGCCAAGCACTCTCGGAACGTCGCCAGATTCTTCTTCAGCAGGTATGCACAGTACGTCCATGCTGTCTTTCTCTTGGCGGTCATGGCCGTAGCGATAATAACATTCTTCTTGTGGTGCAAGGTAGCAATGCCATCACCCGGTGAGTCGCCTGCCTGCTGCCCTCGCACCATCGTACCCCAAGGCAGCTTGCGAAGGGCTGCAATGTATCCCTTGAAATCCGTGCCCCGCTTTCTCTGGTCAACCCGGTCCCAGTGGAAGCTCAGTGGCTGTTGCTCTGCATAGCAGCCTTGAGAGTACCACCCTTCGACGACTCCATCGTGTACATCCTCCTTGCGCTTGAGGAGGCAACTGTCAGGGCAGGTGTCCCGACTCGTTGTCGTCGTTGCAATAGGGCCGACCTTCTTGTTCCCGGTGACCTTGGTGACATGGTACTGATGTTCTTGTTCATTCTGCATTGCTTTCTCCTACATGGTGTCCGATGGAGAACCCCACCGGTAGACGTCAAGTATTTCGGTCCATCCAGATGCGCCACAAATAAATATTTTTCCCGTCGAAAACCCAGCTTCAACCGAGACAGTTGGACCGGCCAAAATCACCCGGTTCTTGACAGGTTTGTGTGTAATCGGCTAGTCGTTTGGACGCTGACGGAATGGCCCGTCGGCTGAACGAAGGAGATGCGATGTTTACATTGAAGAAGCAGATTCAGGTGACACTTAGCAAAGAGGACGTCTACGAAATCATCGAAGGCCTCTTCCTTGCAGACCCAACGGAGATGCTGGCAGACTTGCTTCATGCAGTCTTTCAGCCCGAGGAGGTTTGTGACGGTGTTAGTGCATGGGCTGCCAAGCTCACGCCAGAAGTGCGGATGCAGTTGGTTGAAAAACTTATCGGTCAGGACAACAAGGACTGGGTGGCCGCAGTCAGAGCAGATGAGAAGAAGAAGATGAATGAAGAGCAGGCGGCGAGAGCCCTTGCAGCAGTGAGTACACTTGAGTTTACATTGAAGAACAGAGGAGGATTGGAATCATGAGCATTAGCATTACGCATTACTTTGAAGATGGGGTTGAGATTGAGGTTGAGCCTGACAAGGACCAACTGATTGAAGAGCTTCGGACGGAGCACGACGTCGATGTCGAGGATGTTGTCTGCGAGTACAGCGGTTTGATCACGCCGACGGACCTTGCAACATGGATGAGTCAGCTTGACCCCGACAGAGAGGAGGAGGCCTTGCTGCTCCACCAGTTCGCTGTTGCACTGGGTACTGCTGCCCCGACAGGCATGGTGCCACAGGCTGAGTACGATGCCTTGCAGGCAAAGCTGGATGAGTTGACGCAATCAGCGGATGCTGCACAGCGTTTGCTTTTCCTTGCGATGGTGAAGAACAGCGAGAACGAGGCTGTGGCCGTGCAGGAGGTGACCAATGGCACTGCATGTTGATTGGCGAAACGTGGAGAACTGGGAAGCCCTTGACCCTGACGAGCAGCAGCGTGTTGCCTTCTTGTTGATGATCATTGGCATCGATGAAATCACAGAGAAGAACTGCCGAGAGGTCTACTACAGGGCACTCATGTACTACATGCTGACCTGCGAGGGACCTGCCGAGGAGGGGTTCGCACTGGCTGATGTCCGTGCATACATCGGAGTCACGACGAATGTCAACCCGCTGACCCCTGCAAAGTGGGACAGGCAGCTTGGCAAGATTGCACGGAACCGAGCCGAGTCTGCATTGCGGCGGATGGAGGTGACACAGCAAGCTTAGTGTCTGGTTAGATTCAAACTTTCAAACGAAAAAGGGGTGCACAAAATGCACGAAATAAACTTTATTGATGGCAAAGCGCAGATGATGTACGTTGGTGAGCATGCATGGCATGGTCTTGGACATCGGCTTGGAGACAATCCGGTGACCTATGAGGAAGTGGTGGCAGCAGTGCCCGCACTGAATACAACGTACAGTAAACGCCCGGTGTATGGCAGCTACGACTACGTTGATGATGAAGGTGCGTCCCGCACTAAGCTCATCGAGGTGCCTAACAGGGCACTGGTGGTGCGTGACTTGGACCAGAAGCCGATTGACGTGGTGGGCAGCAAGTACGAAATCTTGCAGCCCGGTGAGTGCTTTGACTTTGTGGATGTCATGGCTGGTGCCGAGAACTTGGTGTCTTACCACACGGCAGGGGCACTGCGAGGAGGCCGCATTGTGTGGCTTGCAGCAGAGCTTACGTCGTTGACGTTTGCACCTGTGCCGGGTGATGAGGTGCAGTCGTACCTTGTGCTGGTCAATGGCTACGATGGGTCTACCCCGTTGCTTGCTATGGAGACAACGGTGCGTCCTGTCTGTGCAAACACAGTGCGTGCTGGTTTGGCCGAAGCCAAGAAGCGTGGCAAGATCATCTCGATTCGCCACACCAAGAACATGCGAGACAAGGCTGAGGAGGCCCGACGTGTGCTTGGCTTGGCAACGGAGCGTATCGGAACGTACATCGAGTGCATGCAGTACTTGGCCAAGAAGCGCATCAACGCAGCACAGCAGCAGGACATCTTGGATGCACTGTTCCCTGTGCCAGAGGACGAGGGTCGAGGGCGAACGATCGCCATGAACAAGCAGACGGCTGTTCGCAACCTCTCTGTCTCTGGCCTCGGCACTGACATCGTTGGTGTCAAGGGCACTGCGTGGGGGCTGTACAATGCAGTCACAGAGTACACGACACACCACATGGCAGTGCGTACTGGCGTCAAGAAAGAGGCAAAGGACTACGATCTCAAGCGTCGGGAAAGGCTGCTTGATTCCTCGTTGTTCGGCACTGGAGACGCCATCAACCAGAAGACACTGAAGCTGCTGGTGGATGCATAGCAACAAAGGGGGTGCTCACTGTCTGGTGGGTGCCCCTTCTTTTTTGGAGGAAGAATGTCTAAGACGTACAGAAGTTCTGGTCCGAGGGTTTGTATGCACTTGCCCCTTGGGGTGGTCAACAGTTTGAAGCATATTGCTAGTGTAGAAGACCGTAGCGTAGCAGCACAGGCTCGTCGCTTTATCCTTGCAGCGGTCGAGAAGTGGGAGGAAGAAGACGCAGCACAGTACTACGTTCAGCCCGAGGCAGACTGATGCCAATCTATGAGTATAGATGCACAGCATGTGGCTTGCAGTTTGAGGTGCTGGTACGAACGCCAGTGCCTCAAGTTGCATGCCGTGCGTGCAAGAGTGAGCAAGTGAAGAAGCTAGTGAGTGCCGGTGGGTTCATCCTCAAGGGTGGCGGCTGGTATGCAGATGGATATTCAAAAGCAAAGGAAGGTAAGTGATGGGAGCGCATAAGGAGATCATGATAGCAAGGCAGGGAGAGGAAGCGATGAAGGCATATGCCGAGCGGTTTGCTGACGACGCTGAACTAACAGAGGCAAGAGAGAAGCAAGGCTCTTGGCAGACAACGTGGTGGTGCGAGACGTGTGGTTCTTCTGCCGTGCTGGTAGCACACTGGATAGAGCCTACGACGAGGAAGATCCTTGACCCCGTTGAGGCTGACGTGTGCCTCATGCTATACGATCGGCTTAGGGGCTGGTGCGACACCTGCAATGACGAGGCCCAAGTAGAGCCCACGCATTGGTGGAAGAAGAACGAGGCCACTGATGCCTCGTAAGGTGAAGAAGTGCCCTGACTGCTTAGACAAGGGCTACCTGTCGGTGCTTGGCATCAGGCGGGCAGATCCCCGGCAGCTTATGCCTTGCACATGCAGGCATGGCCGTCGCTTCGATAGAATGTGGCGGAAAGAATCACCACCAACCAAGCCCTAGTCCTGCCATGTATATGCCCAAAGGTACGGATATAACTACATAGCTTAGGAGATAGAGCCATACGAATATGACAGCAGTGCGCTGAGGTTTCATGCTCTGGAATCTAACACAAAAACAAAGGAACTACGAATGAGAAGAAAACGTACCATCGTGCATGTGAATCAACATGTTATCAAATCGAATAGGAAGCATGGCAAGAACGATCCATGCCTGACGGTCAAGACTTACAAGAGCAATGTGTATGCTCATGAGGTCGAGATCAAGGGACCCAGCAAAGTTATCTACAGACCAGACAAGCCCTTGTCTTGCGGTGCTCATGTCTGGATTGAGACGTATGCCAAGGTGGAAATTGTCCCACAGGAGAAGACAGATGCAGTGCAAGAAGTGCGGACACCGCCAGTACAAGAGCGTGGCCATGGTGAACACGAGTCAGGGGTGCAGCGAATCGATGCAGTACCTGATGAACTGGAGTGTAAGGTCGGGTGTCCTCGATGATCACCCTCAATGCATTATACGAAGGAAGGCGTGCCTTAGGTGTGGCACTATTATCCGCACCATGGAAGTCACCATTGCACAGGAACAACGCCGACATAAGCCGAAGTGGAGGCACAAGAAGGTGGCCACCACAGTGGACAGGAAAACGGTTAAGACTATTCCATGATGATACGAGTCGAGCTAGACGAGCCCCCGGATTGGGACCAGCAGCTTTTGTATGTGAGCATCGGTGAGATGTTCAGTGTAGGTATAGAGTTCAACGCCACTGAAGTGGTATTCAGTGGAAGCCCTCGGGATGTTGTCTCGTGCCTTGCCTTCTACTTGATGCCCATAGACATAGAAGAGGTATGAATGCAACGAAGGATGACACCGCCGCCCCATCCGATGGGCTGGCAGGCAGTGCTGGCTGGTGTACCCGGCGCAGGTAGAGGGCAACTACCCGCCAATGCTCTCCCACTGCTAGGCACCTCGTTACAAAACCAGAACGTGGCTGACCCATGGGACGTCCCTGCTATCCGAGCACGGATTAAGCCGTGGGTACTGGACGGTTTCCTGATGCCCTACCAGAGAGAGGGGTGGCAGTGGGCTCACGCGCGCGAGGGGTCATGTGCATGGTGGGCCTGCGGTTCAGGCAAGACACTGCTTGCACTCTTGTGGTTGGTGAGCGGGTCCCAAGCGGAGAAGAAGATCGTGGTCACGAGGGCTCCGACGAAGAGGCAGTGGCAGCGGGAAGCGGCGCAGTACACAGACCTTCGCATCCATGTCTTAGAGGGCAAGAGCGTGGCTATGATCCCAGAGGATACGGAGTGCGTGGTTCTATCTTGGGAGACGCTCACTGCGTGGCTACCAGAGCTACGTCGCTGGGCAGGTAGTAACAGTGCGCTTGTCTTAGACGAACTACACAAGGGCAAGGCGTGGAAGCGGAAGGACAAACACATAGATGCCAACGGCAAGGTAGCGTACCGCTGGGCGAGCAACCGAGCAGCCGCCGCAGCCAAGCTCTCTGCCCACTGTAGACGCAGGCTAGGGCTGACGGCTACGCCTATCCGTGACCGCATCTCGGACCTCTGGGCACAGCTTGACTTGATTGAGCCCGGTTGCTGGGGGTCTAACTGGGATTGGATCCACCGCTACTGTGATGCCAAGAAGGGAGAGTACGGAGGCATCGACACCAGCGGTACTTCTAATGTAGATGAACTGAAGGCACGGCTCCGTACTGTTACGCATGTAGTTAGCTACGGGGAGATGAGTAAGCACCTCCCGGCAAAGCGGAGACAGCTAGTGTACTTGACCCGTCAAGATCAGTCACGTCCCTCTGCCTTCAAGCAGGACATGAAGGCGGCAGCGAAGAAGGGGAAGGCCGCCATGTTTGAGATGCAGTTGATGGAGGCAGCTTCCCGTAAGCGGAAGTGGATTGCGGAGACAGTGCTCGATGCCGTCGAGGCGGGCCAGAAGGTGGTCGTATTTACAGGACGCAGGAAGGACTGCGTGGCCCTGACGAAGGCGATCGAGACGAAGATCAAGAAATGTCAGGTTCCTCTCTGGTCGGGCCATGGTGGCGACTCTATGAAACATCGGGAGCAGATGGTAGCCGAGTACGCAGCGCACGATTCAGCGGGAGTTTTCGTAGGGACAACCGATGCTTTCGGTGAGGCCATCGATGGGCTCCAGCATACCGACCTCGCCATGTTCGCCTTGTTGCCATGGACGCCGGGTATGGTTACGCAGGCGGAAGGGAGATTCAGTAGACACGGCAGCACACGTCGTGTGTTGATCTCCTATGTAGTAGCCGAAGGAACAGTAGACGAACACATTGCTGACCTGTTGTTAGAGAAGCTAGAAGCAGTAGAAGAAACACTTAATGATTCAGAGGCAGGAGGAGTAGCCCGGACTCTGGCGGGCGACGAAGACGAAGAAGCTATTATCGATTCAATCTTTAGTTTAATGGAGAACACCCATGGGTGACCCCCGACTTACAGAATTCAGACTGACCCTCCTCAGACTCATCACCGAAGAATTTGAGGACCTACCTACCAAACAACTTAGCCTAGAAACCTTGGCCGCAGGTGCAATCTCTTCGTACATGGCAGGGCGTGAACTTGAGGACATCAAGGCCATCGTGGAAGAAGCGTACACAGATACGCACCAACAGATGCTTCACCTCAAGGCAGGGCACTACAATTCGGAGACGCCCGAAGCATGAGCAAGAAGCTGATCGATCCGGGCCCGTCTCGTAAGGGATGGCACCGGCTACAGAAGGCACTCCGCTGCCCAAGGATGTATGCGTTAGCGTATAGGTCCAAGGATGGCAGGGGTGAGCGTGTGCCCTCCGAGCCTCTCATCAAGGGATCTCTGTTCCATGTGGCGGCAGCGCACCACTACGCGCAGATCCAAGAGAAGCAGGAAGGCAAGACAGAGACAGAGTACTATGACCCGATTGAGTCTGTGGCTGTGCTGGCGTCACGTCAGCCAGTGAAGCATGTACCCGAGTGGGAGAAGTATGTGGCTGGCGTGCAGCGGGTGTACTTAGACTACAAGGTACGTTGGGCCAGTAAGCAGTGGCGCGTCCTTGCGATCGAGAAGGAAGTACAGGCCACCATCTTCGACGAGGAGAGGAACGAGTCTTACTTCTATACCCAGAGAGTAGATGCAATCTGGGAGCACCCTGTAACTAAGCAGGTGTGGTTCGTTGACCACAAGACCGCAGGCAGAGTTACGCAGAAGACCGTAGGTCAGTACTCGATGGCAGGCCAGATGCTGGGCTACAGCATGTTTGGTCGCCAGATGTTTGGGGACAAGTATGGTGGAGTTCTACTGAACTTCATCGAGTGGCCGCGAGGGGGAAGCTCTCCCCGGTTTGAGAGGAAGAGGCTGGACCCCGCACCCTTTGCAGTGTCGAGGTTCAAGAAGACAATCATTCAAGCAGAAAGGACTATACGAGATCACGAGAAGTTGGAAGCAGTTGAGTGGCCCGGGGCACATAACACCACAGCGTGTTGGCCTTACGGACCATGTGAATTCTACGAAACATGTCAGTATGGAGTGAAACCATGAAAACTAAGAAGCTAAACGGGATCTTCTATGGTCCCCCCAAGGTCGGCAAGACACTCGCCATGGTGCGTGCAGTCCCCGATGCCTTGTTCATTGCGCCCCGAGGATCGCTCTTGTGTGCAAGCTGGTTGGGTTGGGAGCCCAAGGTGATCGAGGTCAACGAACAGATTGGTATCGCGCAGATTACCAAGATGATTGAGAAGGCAGCGGGCAAGTACCCGGCGATTGTGATTGATGACCTGTCTTTGATTGCTGATGCCGAGGTGATCCGCCTGAAGAAGGCCAACCCCAACGGGTTCCGTGCGTTCGATATGTTCAATCAGTTGATGTTCAAGCTGCGTGATGTCTCCCGACAGGCCGAGTGCCACGTCTTCTGGACGATGCATGAGCAGGCACCGAAGGAGGTAGGCCAAGAGAACCAACGTCGCTGGGTCAAGGGCTGTCCCATGGTCCCGGGCTGGGTGCTCCCTGCTACGTTGCCTGCTATGGCTGACGTAGTGGCTAGGGTAGTGCACGACACATCCATCCCCGGTGCATGGCCTTACGTTTATCAGGTAGGTCCAGACGAGAACTACATCTCAGGTGACCGCCTCTCAGTCATGCCTTCGCGCTTTCCTCTCAATCTTAGAGAGGCCATGTTAGCCGCTGGCTATGCGGTTCCGCGTCCCGAGCCATTACTTTTTTTGGACGAACACGTTGACGCTTTGTGCGAGATGTTGTTACCAGAGATGGCCCGGAAGAAACCGGATGTGAAAAGCATCCTCCGGGAGAACCTACCAGAACTACAGAAGAACATTGAGGAACCCCGCCACATCAGGTGGGCTATTGCCGACGCGCTCGACAGGGCGTATTTGCAACACAACAACAACAACATGCTGGATGGTTTCATCCAGTCTTTATGAGTGAGGAAGAAGAGAATGTCTTTGAATTTTGATTTTAGTGATGTCAGTTTTCACCAGCCCCCTTCGCAGGGTGGTGTGTTCAACGTCGAGGTGAAGGAGGTGACTGGATACACCAGCAACTCTGGCAACCCACGCATCAGCGTTGTCGGCGTGGTCACCGAGGGTCCCGAGAAGGGCCGCACGATCAAGGACGGTATCAACTGTCCCCAGTCCTCGGATGATAACGTCAAGCGTGTGTGGATGCGCTTCTTTGTCTGCCTTGGTTTGGACCCGGAGGAGGTTGCACAGACCTTCCAGTTGAAGGGGAAGAACATCGGTGTGGACAAGATCGCAGACGCGGTGCGCGAAGCCGTCATTGGACGCAGCGGACACTGTGAGTACAACCCGCCTGTTGAGGAAGGTGGCTGGCCTACGCGGAAGTGGCTGACCAACGGACAGGCCCGGGCGAAGGCTACGCTTGCTGCTGACGTGGCGGCTATTGGTGACACCGAGGTCGATCCTCTCGATGCTATGATCAACGTCTAGCATACGTCCCAAAGGGGACGTTCCAATCTCTCTCGGGGGTTTACTCATTGTCCCCCTCGTAGAGTAGGCTCACTCCTAGAGCCGTGGAACGTCCCCTTTCTTGGGAGAGGGAGACACGATGAAGGTGTGCGACTACGCTCGTTGTGACGAGTGCCCGCTGAAGAAGCACTGGGAATCCGAGGGTAGCTGGGAACCCGTTAGTGCGGAAGTGAATACGAAGGGGCTGCTGGTCTTAGGAGACGCGCCCTCTAAGCTGGACACGGAACTCCAGCGTCCGTTCTCCGACATGCACGGGGCCACGGTACTGGACGAACTGAAGAGGTTTGTTCCGCAATCCCCTAGAAAAGCTGTGTCGTGGGGTAACGTCATCGGGTGCCGCTGGCCCAAGGATGACCCGGCTACCTACCACACGAAGCTCCGAGGTATCAACCGTCGCCGTGCTGCGGCGGGCAAGACCCCGTACATCACGCCTGTCGAGGCATGTGCCCCGTACCGGGAGCGTCTACTGGACATGCACGAGACTGTGCTCTCCTTGGGGAGCATCGCCACTAAGGCTGTGCTGGGGGGGAACCCGTCACTATTGGCAGTCAGAGGAGGCCCCACCTATGCAGGCCCGACTAAGGTGATGCCTACCTACCACCCACGGGCCTTCCAGAAGGAGCCGAAGCTCGTCCCTGTCTTCCGTAGGGACTTGGCCAAAGGACTCAGGCACCACAAGGACAGGCTCCGCTGGGTAGATCCCGTCGTCCACTACAGCCCAAGTGTAGAGTTTGTCCGGCAGTTCTTCCAGAGAGCGAAGGCCGAGGGCTGGATGCTCACCTACGATGTGGAGACAGACAGTGTTGACTGCCTGACCTGCGAGCTAAGGTGCGTTGGAATCGGTACGGATAAGGAAGTTCTAATCTTGGGTTTCCTTAGTATCGATGGCACCTCACGTTTCTATTCGTCAGAGGAGGAGGAGCAGATTAAACGCCTGCTCCGTGAGGTGCTCTGTGACTCTTCAACATTGGTATGTGGCCATAACGCTGGCTACTTTGATCGCATTGTTGTAGAGCAGCACCTCGGTGTCACCCCCACTCCTTTGCTGGACACTGTGCTCTTGCACAAGCTGGCGGCGTCCGAGTACCCACACAGGCTGGGCTTTGTGTCCTCATACTTCTTGGACACCCCGGCATGGAAGGCAGACCACACGGCGGTGATGGCAAAGACAGACCGGGAGCTTCACGAGTACTGCGCGGTGGACGTCGCCGCCACAGCACGGATCGTCCCTCCTATCAGGGACGTCGCCAAGAGCCGTAGCCAACTCCACCTGTACAAGCATGATGCAAAGCTCCAGAGCATCTGCGCTGGGATGCGCCGTCTTGGGATCCGCATCGACGAGGGCAGGAGGTTTGCCCATGAGCAGCGGTTGATTAAGGATGCGGCCCGGTGGCTCAACGTCATCCACGAGTACGTCCCGGGCATGAACCCAAGGTCCAACCGGCAGGTGCAAGACCTGTTCTTCAACCAGTGGCACCTACCTATCCAGAAGTACACGGCCACCGGAGAGGAGAGCGTAGACTCGTCGGTGCTTCGTGGATTGGTCGGGAACCCCTTGGTTGACGAACAACAGCGTAACTTCGTTAATGCTCTGCGTTTCTACCGACGCGCCGAAAAGCAGCTTTCTACCTACGTTTACAAGCTTGCCCCAAATGGCGAGTTAGTGCGCGACGGCTATGTCTACCCCGACTTCCTTGCTCATGGGACGGTGACAGGCAGGCTCTCATCGAAGTCTCCAAACTTCCAGAACATTCCCTACGGCTTGCGGGACTGCTTCATCCCTCCCAAGGGGTGCGTGTTCGTCGGGGCAGACTACGATCAGTTGGAGTTGAGGTTCTGTGCAGGACTCGCGGGCGCAGACCACTACCTAGATGCGTTCACAAAGCAGTTGATCGATCCCCACAACCTGACCGCCGACCTGATGTTTGGGGAGAAGTTCTGGTCAGCACCCGGAGCCCCGGACAGCAGGATGGGCAAGGGTAGAGATCAATTCAAGCAGCTACGCAACCTAGCTAAGACGATCTGCTTTGCCTCCCTCTACGGGGCGAGTGCCCCCAAGGTGCACGAGATCATCGGACGGGCCGAGGACAACGAGGGCAACCTCCTGTACGCTCACTACAACCTGAGGCAGATCCGCGCCCTACACAAGCGATGGAAGCAGAAGGCCCCGGAGTTCAAGCTATGGTGGGACCGGACCCTCAAGCAGTGCAGAGCCGACGGGTACATCGAAGAGGTTGTGTTGGGACGTAGACGCTACTTCCACAAGGAAGACTACAACGCTATCTTGAACTTCCCCGTCCAAGCAGGTGGCTTCAACGTAGTGGCCCTCTCTATGATTGAGTTGGTGGAGAAGCACATCCCATTCGACTTCGGACAGAAGACAGGCATGGTGAACCAGTTACACGATGCTGTACTGTTCAGCGTGCCCGAGTCAGAAGCCGAGTATTTTCAAGAAGTGGTGAGCCAGACCATGACCCGTGTCGTGGAGGGGTTGCCCGTTACATTCACAGCTAGTGCCGAAATCGGCCAGAATTGGAAGGAGGTCTGATGATCACGAAGGTTACATCAAATGTTAAGGGAAGAGGAACTCAAGCATTCCACAGTAAGTACGTTCTACTTCACGGAGGCAACGGCAGTGGGAAGAGCAGCCTTGTCCATGCGTTGGAACTAAGCTGCTTCAAGTGCGTACATGACGCCGCTGGGAAGGACATCAAGGTGAAGAGGCACCTGAACTATCTGTCTCCTGTGGGTGTGGATGGCGTGGAGGCATCGGTGCTGTTGGACACAGGTGACCGTCTCTCGTTGACGGATAAGAACCAGACCTTTTACCCTGCTGTCAACATTGCACAGCAAGCCATGGCAGGGGGGACCAACAGCCTGTGCCGCTTCCTACTGAAGTACTGGGACAACGACATGGAACTTCCCCTGTCCCTACCGGAGTGGTCCACATATGTGGAGTCCTATGGCTCCCCCCGGCGGGCTCTCCTTCATGTCGAAGACGTGACACAGAAGTCTCTGCGTGGATGCCGGGAGGCGAAGAAGGAACTGGAGATCGTCCGTAGGTACGTCGCCGGTTTCTCTGACTACGACGGCATGAAGAAGATGCAGGATGACCTAGAGACACAGCACAAGAAGACACAGGGCGAGCTTCAAAAGCAGATGCGTAGGTTCGTCATGTCGAACTCCGCTGCCATCGAAGGGGCCATGCGGAGGTACATCCCTGACTCGATGCCTGATGCGTGGTTCGCGTTCGACGGCAAGGACATCCGGCTAGGGTTCGTGGGTCGGCCCGTGCCCTCTGGTGCAGAGTCGGTCATCCTCGCTGTGGCCCTTGCGGCTGTGACGCTGCCTCTGGACAAAAGCGTCTACGTCTTTCCTGATCGCGCATACGACAGCAAGACGTTAGGTGCTATGATGAGAGTAGCTTCGATCCTCCCCGCAGCCGGGGTCTACATTCAGAGTACGGTCCTCCCCGAGGGCTACGATGCGGAGGCACTGGGATGGCAGATCGTGACCTTGACCTGACCGAGAGGCTTTGTGCCGCACTAGAGGCATGGACGGAGCATCACTACGGGGGTAAGGCCGACCTGCCCTCTGACGTGAAAGGTGCTCCGTCCTCACTCATGGGCACAGGGACACATCAAGTTGACTGCTCTACCTTCACATGGAGTGTACTTACACAAGTATTCCCGGACGCACCGTGGTCAGTCGATTACTATAAGAGGTGGCAGATGTGGAACCGCAAGGACATGTGGGGCCCCATCAAGGTCGCGGAGGAACTGGGCATTGGCAAGGACGAACACGGTAGTGGGTGGTATCTGTATCAAGTGTGGAAGGGCCAGTGGCAAGGGGGACACTCTTTCCTTGGTTTCTCCTGTGGAGGTCGATTGCTTGTGCTGGAAGCGACGAGCAGTCGCAGAGATGGAGTCACGCACGACGGCGTTGTCTGGCGAGGCATCGGACCCGCCAGCCCTAGACTCCCGGAGATGCCCGAGTACAGTGAACACGAAGCCACACGAGGGCTAGTGTTCTCTAAGATAAAGCTAGGCTAGGCAGTGTTGTTGAGGAGGAACGTAACGCTGATCGCCGTAGACGGGGCCGTCTGACTCGTGCCGTTCGCCGCAGTGGAGGTCGCCCAGTAGGTGATGTAGTCTTGGTCCAAGCCTGTCCCAAAAGCAAAGTATTGCTTGGTGCTTGCAGGCACGCTCATAATCGTATCGGGGGACGTGCTCGCAGGAGTAGCCGAGGCGGCACGAACCATCTTCAGGTAAGTCGTGGAGCTATTCGCGGTGTTGTCAATCTCCACATAATACAAAGTAACGGCACCACTAGATGCAGAGGCGTTTGCGACAGCAGTGTTCGTGACCGCCGTATCGACAAGCTCGATGGCAGCGAGTGGAGCAAGAACTGGAAAGGATGTAGCAGCCATTTTTGCCTCAGGAAGTAATGATACGCATCTTGTTTGCAGTACCCGGGAACGCAGGACAGAGGGTTCCGTTGACTGTAGTTACTGTATAGCTGAGGCCGGTCGAGAAAGAGAGGCCTGTTGGCCACGAAAATACCTCACGGGTATCCCCTTCGATTCGGAAGATGTGCGACGGTGCGGTCGTCCCGTAGACTGGATCAACCGAATCATACAGCTTCAACCACACTTCAGAACTGTCGTCGTTAAAAATGAAGATCGTGTAAACAGAACAGCCTCCACCTGCGACGTTATCCTGTGCCTCTGCATCGGTATCGTTGAAGATCCGATAGGTGACGCCTGTCTTCTGGTTGTTGCCTGTAGCCGCCATTGCTTACCCCATGATCTCGTCTAGATAAGCACTAACCTCTTCCAACAACAACGCAATGATCTCGTCCCGCTCGTCGTCACTGATCTTCTTGTCATCTGACAGAGCTTCGGTGATCGCCCGACCAACGCGAAGGATGCGCGAAGCGAGAGCGAAGATGTTGAACTTGCCTTTCTTTGCCATACTAATCTCCAATAAGCTGTTTCCAGCCGGTGTCAAACGCAATGTGTTCTGCGGGATCTTCCCCTTCGATAACACGTCCATCCCAAACAAGCGAGCCGTCATAGATAGGAAGTACCTGCATATGCACCTGCTCACTCTTCTCATCGAACGTAGCCACTCCGCAGCCTTGCTGCCAGTCAGGGTTTAAGGACACCCCGGGTACTGTTCCGTCAACACGGCAAAGACATCCCGGGCTCATAGCTGTAATCACATTACGCCCGAAGGGGCCATGGAACGTCTTCTGCATTAGCTCGACCTTGTGGACATGGCCATAGACCTCTGACCAACGCGCCGTCTTAGCGATAGCCGCTGCGGTAGCCCCGCCGCCTGACCTGACCTTGGTGCCGTGCGTGATGCGAACCCTGTCCCAGAGCCACCAGTCCTCCCCGTAGGGTCCGATGTAATCTATGTGTAGGTCGTCCAGCCTGAGCAGGTTGTGGACACTAAGTGCCGGGTTGTCTTGGAAAGCCTTAGCTAGGTAGGTAGCTTCCGGTAGCCTCTCAACCATAGCCTTGTGCATCCGCTCCTCGTGATTGCCTGCCATGTAGACGATCTCGGCCCCCGGAGCACAGGACCGGATGTCGGCAAGCCACCAGTGTAGCTCGTCAATCACGGGCTGCGTTGTCTGCCTGTACTCTGGCTTGCGAGGGAAGCGGGTACTCCACGGGGCGAGGTCCATCATGTCACCTAAGAGGATTACATAGTGGGGCTTTACTTCGCGGATTAGCTTAACGACTGCATCCATAGCTTTACGGTCGTGCATAGGTTCAAGGTACTGATACCTCTTGGCCCAACGAAACCCCATCTGCAAATCAGGGACTATGATTGCATGTTTCAGTTGTGACTTACGAGCGGGGTGGTCGATGCGGCTGAACCTCTGCGCGGGCTCCGCTGCCCTGTACGCTGCCTCGATGCGCCTCTCAAGAGTTGCCTTGACTTGGTACAGGGTGATCTTCTGCAACTGTTCCCGTATCTTTGTGGCCTGCTCCCAACTGTTCGCCTTCCAGTTAGTGACGCGCCACTCTTTGGCGTCCACCTCCGCAGCATCAAGCAACTGCTGAAGGGTCTGAATGGACTGCCCCTTCGATGCTAACTTTCTATCCATCGGCGTGTCCGAGGTGTCGTCTATACGATTGAGGGACTTCACCCTGCCCGTGTGCTCACCCTTCGACAGGTTCAACTGTTCCATGATCTTCCGGGCCGCGTGCTGGCTGACGCGCTCGCCTGACCACTCCGTAAGCATACGCGCTATCCTGCGCCGACCCGGTATGTGTTCAGCGAGATCACATGCTTCCTTCAACCTAGACCCGTACTTCTCGGCTAACTCTTTATAGCTGGCCATTCAGATCCCAAGTGAGGGTTTAGGCTACAGGCTCAATCTCAAAGCGCACCTTGCAGAAGATGGCGTTTGCGGTCATGTCCGCCCCGCCGATCCATGTAAA
>Ga0098040_1000261_pt1 | contig 24997 bp, 22 predicted proteins | sample 7_EtaG_FD_75065 | JGI IMG/M metagenome (GOLD analysis project Ga0098040, IMG submission 75065) | Marine viral communities from the Subarctic Pacific Ocean - 7_ETSP_OMZ_AT15161 metaG | ecosystem: Environmental > Aquatic > Marine > Oceanic | place: Pacific Ocean | collected 2015-01-08
ACTTCATCAACATCATAATCACCTTCGAATATATTTAAAACATCAAAATCATTAACAATAGCAGTATTCCCATGCCTTTTCTTTAAGAATCCCTTTAATTTAAGCACAGCTAAATCATTAGGAGCTGTTCTGGGGTATCTTGTTGTTAGAATACCTACCTGCCATTCACCTTTAGTTACTCTTGCAACTTCATCATGAAGCATACCAAGGTTACCATTCTCAATCATATATTTCCATTGAGCTTCAGAATCCCTACCTAACTTTGCCCAAATTCCAGGTTTTTCCTTAGTTCCAACAAGCATGTCTTTTAAACTTTTCTGTTCTCCCTTTTGATTTACAACTCTCAAAACAATATCAGAACCTTTAAAATCTATTGAACCTGACCTAGCATTATCTGGAAGCATTATTTCACCTGGGTCAACTTTTGTTTTACCAGGACCTTCTTTACCTTCACCAGTTCTAACTGAAATATCTAAGTTTCTAAATTTAAAACTTTGTTTAATAACAGCTTTACCACCATATCTATCGCCTTTAGGGGTAATAGATTCTGGACTTAAAATAGGATCTAAAAATTGTGACTTTAAAGTGTTATGAAGGACATGTTCTCCCATCATACTAACATCACCCCCCATAGCAGCAATCTGTAAATGATGACCTAAATTTTTCAACTGTTGTGGTGAATTAGCTAAATCCTCAAGACTTGTTTTTAAATCAGCACCCTTTATTTTTAATAATGAAATTCTTTTATATAAATTGTCTTGAGTAAGTCTTCTAAGAATACCTTCCCCAGAATTAGCAGACGCACCTAATAATTGATCAATTTTACCTTTGTAAAAAGCATCGTAATAAGCTGCATGTTCTGTATTATTCATAAAATTAGCTAAAGAATATGATTGTCGCGCATTCATTTCTACATCAGGAATAATTGTAACTCCAATTTTGTCCATATTCATAGTTTTGATATACTCAGATATTTCTTTACCTGAAATATTTAACATACCATCTATATCTTTATCTATATATCTAATTCTATCTTGTTGTTTTTTAGGTAAATTAGCCCATTCAGCATCAGAAATAGAAGATTTCATCTTATCTGCACTCTTAGTCATAAGAATATCTAATCCTTTGTGTTTACCAAAGATATCAGCCTGTATATCAGGGTCATGAACAAATACTGTCTTGCCTAACATTAAGTAGTCTTTACCAGTAGAAGAAATTACTGGTTTAAAAACATTTGATCCTTTTCCTGAAACACCATAATAAAGTTCTAATATTCTTTTAAAATCTGCAGAGATAAATGATATACTGTCAAATCCAGAAGCATCTTCTCTATTTCCAAGCATTTTTGTCCAGTCAGTACCTTTTTTCCTTAAAATCTTTTGTGTTTTTTTATCAGCCTTAATACTTGCTGTGCCCTCATCATTCCAAACAATAAATCCAACATCTCTTTTAGAAAAATCTTTTAGTAACTTTTTATCAGCTCCAGAAGAGTTACCTGCAAGTTGAAGCATTAAATTCTTATCCATTCTTTTAAATGAAGGTGTATGATAAAGACTAAATCTTTTCCCTAAATTAGCAAAGCCTTCAGAGGTCCCTCCAATTATGTCTAAAAATTTATTCTCATTACCTTTTCCAGTAACCATTCTTTTAACAACAATGCTTCTCATAGCATCCTCGTGCGCTTCAGTCCAAGTATTAGACTTTTCTAAAGTATTCATCATAGATTCAATCTTATCTCTAACTCTTCCTGTCGATGATTTTGCAAACTTCTTAAAAATTTCTGTTCTAAATAACTCTGTTACTTCAGCAAAGCTAGTTCTAGGAACAGCAAGTGCATCTTTTGCATTCCCCATCCTTATTACTACTACACCTTTATGTTTGCCCTCAGCCCAGTCATGCTTTGAAATATTCTCATAAAAGTTCTTTACCAATTTCTTATTTTCTGCTGTATTAGAATAAGAATTAACGCTATGTGGAGATTCCATATCAAAAGCATTTATTGATTTATTTAACAATCTTTTGCCAGTATACACTTGAGCAAATAATTCACCATCAACAAATACAAAAGGTATTTTAGAACCTTGAAGAAAATTAATAAATGGATTCTTTTGTACGTTCTTGTTTCCGACAATTACTTTGTTATTACCAACCATTAATACATCAGTAGATACAGAACCATTTCTTAATACAAGCATTTTTTGAGTATCATCTTTAACTTGAACAAGCTTTTCTGCGTATTCTGGTTTAGAAAAAATATCCTTACCAGGTATTAAATCTTTACCAACTTTAACTTCCATAGATTCAATTAAAGCTTTCATTGGATTTTTTGTTAATAAAGCTTTATCGAAATGTTGCTTTTGAACTTCAGCTTCTCCATATTTACTTCCATGACCAGTAGCATCAGGAAAGTATTTATTAAAATAATCTTGTTGAGTCAAAGTTCCATGATTACCCTGAGATTTCTTATTCATGTAACTCTCTACTTCCATATTGGCAGCATCAACCATCTTTTCTATATCGCTTGTTTTAACCCCAAATTTTTGTAACCATTCTTCTATTTTAGGCCTTAAAGATTCATCAGTCAATTTATCAGCATTTAAAACATAGTCTATAGTTCCCTTCTTCTTTTTAGTAGTTATTAGACCCTCACCTTGAAGAAAATTAAACAAAGCATCTGGATCATTCGTCCCTTCAAAATATTTCTTAACACCTATATGTATAGGGTCAGAAGGGTCCATAGCTTTAACAAAGTCAATTAAAGTTTCTTGAGCATTTTGTTGAGCCTTTGTTCCAGCCCTTCTAAGAATATCCCTTAAAACTAATGCTTCATTTTTACCAAATGCATGGTCTCTAAAATTAATAGTATCACCTTCACCTATTAGTTTCTTCTTAGTGGTCCTGGAGGTACCTCTCTTTATTAAACCATCAACATACTCGTTATATTTATTTATAGCCTTATATACACGAGTTCTCTTGTCTTTAGGAGCGTTTATCATATCTATCTTTTTAACAGAAAATCCAGTACCACCATCACCAAGAGTTGAATATTCAGCAAGAGGAATTCCTAATCCAGCTAGTTGATTTAAAACCGATATATCTTTACCGTCAATTTTAGTATCTCTAGCTATATCTACAAAGATTTTTTGTGTTACATCTGCTCTAAAAAAGTCAAGTAATTCTTTCTGAGTGATAATTTTATTACTAGTTAAAAATGAATCTAATTTCTGCATCTGCTCAATAGATACTTCAGCTTTAGTTTGATTATCTCTACTTAATGACTTATTTCCTTTAGCTCCCAATATACCTAAAACAGAATTTTTTAAAGCATTCGCATTTCCAAGCTCCACCCCTTCAGCAGTTTTAACTGTTACATTCGGTCCAGCTAATAATTTATATCCAGTTAAAGTATTAGGATCTTTTTGAATTAGCCCTGAAGCTTCTAATTGAGGTAAAACTTGGTCATTCCATATAGGATTTTCAGTATCGCTAAAAAAGTTACCAAATCTTTCATGTCCCTTTTGAACACGTCTATGAAGAACAGGGAAAATTAAATCTGATAAGTCATTAAAATCAAATGTTCCACCTCTTTTATGGACATTAAATGTCTTTATCATACTAGCTTCACCAAAATTCAAAACCTCTATAAGTTTGCTTAATTCAGCCTCATTTCTAATGACAGCATTCTGTAATTGAGGATTTTCACTAGCAGACCCTTTCATAGTATTATGAATAGCCTCTAAAACATTATTAGCTTTATTACTGTAATCCTGAACATTTTTAAGGTTTACACCTTTAATCTTTCCTGCTTCAGCAAGATCCTGAATCTTTTGATCAATAACAATTCTTTTAGGAACAGTACCTAAATCACCACCTTCAGGAGTTTTTGTAGGGCCCCAATCTGTTATTTTAATCACATCATAAGCTGTTTTAATAACATTAGATTCCACATTGTCAATTATCTTTTCATTGATAGACTTCATCATAAAATCAAAATCTTTTACAGTGTTTATTTTAACACCATCAAAATCGTTAGCTCTTATTGAAGCCTCTATAGCTTTAGCTTCTGCTTCTGTAATTAAAGCTTTAGGTTTTATGTATTTCTTAGGAGAGGCAGCTTGTAACCATTGATAATATTTATCAAACAATGGGAATGCTCTTTGAGTTCTGTATAAAGATGGAGATTTTTGAGATACTGAATTACTTACTTCAATAGCTTCTGGAGTATCTCCAACTAAACTCAACTCTTCAGCCTTTCTATTAATCTTTTTAAACGTTCTATCTGTTAGAGGGTTTATATTACTAAATTGACTTTCATGTAATGTAGGGATTGTATCATACAACCTTTGTTGAGGAATACCATAAGCATGTAATCCTCTTCTTAATTTTTGCATCTTAGGTATATTCATTTCAGGAGTTAAAGGCACTCCTTTTCTATTTAAAAATGCACCAATCATTAAAGAGGTCATAATATCTGTAGGGTCCATTTCATGCCCTCTAGCTATATCTATAGAAGTTCTTATATTCATAATAGCAGTACCAAGTAAAACTCTTTTCCAATTAGCTAGGGTACTTTTGAAATCCTCAGTTACAGCAGCTTTCATCATTTCCTTACCATAACGAACTCTTTCCTGATTTAATGCAATTTTTAAGTTTTTAACAGCTTCTGGCTTGGATATGGCCCCTTGAGATGATATTGGTCTTCTTAAGTCTATTGTTTTTTGACCAACCTTTACTGAATGTCTAAATCCGTTATCTTTAGCACTATCACCAATAATTTTTGAATTAGCTATAAGTTTATTAGTACTCATTTTATTGAAATGATTTCTACTAAATACAGCTTTAACACCACCTTTAAAATCAGTACTAGTAATAGATGATTTACCAGCTGCAGGTAACAATTTAAGGAAACCAAAGGCTGAACCAACTCCTACACCCCACAATGGAGCAGTCCAATCATATTCTCTATCTTCTCTTTTTGAATGAACAAATTCAGTAGCAGCGTCAATAAGACCAAACATAATACCTTCATTAATAACGCTACCCATTGCAAATCCCCATTTACTAGGATTTCTAGCCATAACAATATCAACAAAATCCTGCATAGGTCTTGAGGTTACATTTTTCTTTATAGTTTCTTTTAGGATTAAAGCTTCTTTAGCTGTTATTGTTTTTTTTCTTACAGCTTCATTAGCTAAATTAGAAATGGCATCTGTAGCTCTTTTATTGAAGTTTTCTGCTACACCTTTACCAGCTTGATCCCATCTATGCTGATGGCTTAAACTGCTTATAGTTTTCTTAACATCCTTTTTAATGAAACTCATTTTAGCTTTAGTGCCAAACTGAGTTCTATGAGCTTTAGCTACAACATCATCCGCAGTCTTCTTAATAACATGCTCAACAGTCTCTGCTCCAGCTTTTTTAATAAATGGTTTAGCAACCATCTGGGTAGCTTTAGCACCTAACTTCATAGGACCACCATAAACAAAACCAACAGTACCACCAATAGCTGACGTAACTTGACCTAATTTTGTTTTTGGAGTTAAATAATCTTCTTCAAATTCATCTGGAATAAGCCATCCAGGTACACCAAAAAAAGCAGTATCTAATGCAGAATAGACAGGTAAACCTAAACCTTCCCAAACTAATCTACCAGCATCACCTGCATCAAAGCCTGATGGCTTCTGTAAAGGTGTTTGAGATATAGCTTCATCAGCTCCAGCTCTTTTTAATGGCTTTAAATCACTAGAATCAAAAATACTCTCTAATGATGTTTGCATTAATTTATCAGGATCTAAAGTTGACCCCATCAAATCTTCTAAAGTTGTAACCATCTATATATATTTACTTAAAAGCATTATTTTTCCATGTGTCTTCCCAAAAAGAAAAATCCTGCAATTTAAAGTTATTGTATCTAGAATCTTCTATCATCTCATCCTTTTTAAGCCAATCAACATTTTGGACTGTATTTACATTAAAAGTTTTAGCATCAGAATATACATCGTAATCATGTTTTACAGAACCATATTCACTGCCATGCCCTTTATTAAACCAATTATCCTGAACACCACGACCACTTTGCCCTCTGAATTTACTCCCTAATTCATTTCTAGGAATAAAATTTGCGTATAAGTCATTCATACTCAATCTACTGCCCTTAAGTAAATCAGCCTTTCCAGTTTTGCCTCTACTGTTAGCGTCCTTTATTTTACTTTTAGCTGATGCATTATTTTGAACCATATCTAAATAATATGTCATGACCTCATCTTTATCAAACAAAGCAATCGGTTCATGGCCTTCAAAAGCTCTAACTTTATTAACACTTTTAATATAAGTGTTCATAGATTCAAATCGTTCTTCTACCCAAGGAACATGTGATTTAGCTGCATCGATTCCTTGTTCTTGATTATAAAAAAGCGCCCCTAATATAGGAATGTTTTGTCCCGCATGATATCTACTAGGGTTCATATGTTTTAGAGTATTTTGTAAAAAAACTTGTTTTAGATTACCCATTTCAACAGCATCAGGAATATGATTGGTACTCCAAGTATAAAGATCTAAATGTTTAGTACTTTTAGTATTTTTACGTTCTGGATTCTGAAACTGGGACAAATGACCTACTACTTTATGTGAAATATGTTTTCCAAATGCAAGTCCCGCTTCTTTCTTTGCTTTTTTGTAATTTGTTCCTGGATTTAAAGTTTCTTCAACTACAGAAAGATCTTGATCTGCTCCAAGTTCTGTAGGAGGTTTTAAGAAAGCTTCAGTAAGAGTTGTGGGAACTATCTTTTTTTGAGCATCTATAGAATCTTGTTGTAGCTGTGCATTTAACTTAGCAAGATTTTCCTCAATTTGTTTCTGTCTATCTATATCACGCTGCTCAAATTGTGCTTCACTTTCTGCATTTAAGCTGTCTAAAATACTTCCCATTATTTCTCCTTAAATATTTTGGAAATTAACACTTTTTTGTAAATCAAAAGTAGCTTTTTCCAACTCTAGCCATTCCATCATTTCATCTAATTTCTTTTGAGCATCTTTATCGCCTTTATCTATAGCATTATGATATGAAGCTTTCAAAGAATTAAGATTCTTAATATACCTTTGTTGTAATGCAAGGAATTTAGGATCTTTTGGGTCGATTTGTTGGATTTCCATTTCTCTAATTGCCATAACATCATCATATATACCTGCAGATTTCATATCTTGCTTCACACCCATCATTTGATCTAAACTTACAGGGTCTGTTATATATGCAGAAGTCTTATCGGCAACTGCTTGTATTTTGTTATATTTATTAAATGCATCAGAAATAGTTGCAGACATATTTTGTTTTCCAGACTCAATTGCAGCAAGATCTTGTATAGCTTGTTGTGCTTCAGCAGGGTCTATACCTCTTAAATATTCAACTACACCACTTAAAGCTTCAGGCCCAGTGATAGATGAAGATAATAGATTGCTTATATGTTCTTGTCTTTTACCTTGGAAGGCAGCATTATCATCAGCATAATCTTCAATTAAATCATAAACTTCTTCAAGTTCAACTAATTCTCCACCCCAATTAAGCGCAGGTTTATTATCTACTACTTGATAACCTATCATACCAGCATAATTAGCTTTCATAGAATCAAACTGTTTACCAGCAAGAACAACTGCAGGAGATCCTGCTAATTCACCTGCATATTTAACTTGTTTATCTCTTTCAGTATCTAACCATTTACTATATTCCACATTAGTCATGTAGTTTTTATTGTTCTCTACACCAGCTTGTATACCTTTTAATAAGTTCTTTAACTGTTGAGTATCTGTATGACTAATATACTGCATTCCATTTACATCTGTTTTTACTTCAATATCTGCAGGTATAAGATTCATTCCTTGTAATGTCATAATAGCTATAGGACTTAAAACCTCTCTATTGTAGTCTTTATTAGGAACTTCATTACCAAAAGTATCAACAGCAAATTCATTATTATCTAGCATAAGACTATTAGAGAAGAAAGTATTGAAATCTTCTAAGTCTTGTGATGTCATCATATAAGGGCTTACATCACCACCTTGAGCAAATGTAACCTCAGGAGAAATCATCCCTCCACTAGCATACATTCCATAACCTCTACCTATTTGATAGATCCTATTCCTTTGCATTAACTGATCATCAGTACCCTCTGTATCTAATCCTGCGTCCATTAAATTTTTAGTAACTGCAGCTATATTACTTTCTCTAACTGCTTGAGATTTTGTCATATCATAATTAATCAAATCAGGTTGTCCATTTATCCATTCTAATCCTGGATATTGAACTTCAAGATCTCTTTTCCATTTATCCTGTGATAATTCTTTTGTATTTTGATGTTCTACATTAATCACATCAAACTGATGTTGTCTTGCTTTATCTGCTTGTTCTTCTTTAAACCTTCTATCTCTAATTGCTTCTTCTGCTTGCAAATCTGATGCATATATATCAGCAGCAGCATCAGAAAGTATACTTAAAGCTCCTAAAGCCGCACTTATATTATCTTTACTACTAGCCACCTTCACCTCCTGCTTTCATTTCTGCTATATAAGCTTCTAAATCACTTAATTGTTGTGATCCAGGGAATGTTTTTGTAGTTGTTGCCATATAATCACTTAAAGCTTGATTTTTTTGTGTATTGATACTTGTTAAAACATCATTATGCTGTTTTGCAGCTTCTTGAATTTTTGCTGTAGACTGCATACTGCCCTGTTTAGCTAAATCCTGCATTTGCTGATTCATTATTTGCTGAGTAGGATTAGCTCCTTCAAAACCTTGTTGAGCTTGCATATTTCTAGTTTGTTGAGCTGCTTGTTGACTCTGTTGAGCATGTTCAAATTGTAAAGCTCCTAATTCTCGCCCTTTTGTTTCCATAATATTACCTGATGGACCTAAATCTTTTTGAGCTGATTCTAAAGTGTTTGTAAAACTTTCATCAGCTATACCTTTTGCTTGTTCTCTCATAGCAACTGTTTCATCATGACCACCAAGCCATCCGCCAAGTCCATGCTTACCAAATGTATGGTCCCATATTCCACCAAAAGTAAACCCTTCATCACTGGTAGCGCTCTGATATGCTCCATAAGCTAGGGTAGCGAGTGCTATTGTCTCCAAAACAAACTTTTCTTTTAATCCTGTATTAGGATTTATAGTAGATGAACCTAAGGCATTGACTAATTGCTTCCCCTTTTCTCCATATTTATCAATAAGAGTAGCTTCCCATTTATTAACATGAGTTAATTCATCATTTATTGTCCTTAAAGTTGAATCACCATATCTTCCTTGTCTAGAGAGTTGCAATAATGCTTTCTCTCTTTTTGACAAATGACCTCTACCTAAATCTTTTCGTGATTCTCCCCATTTTACAAAACCGCCACCATAACCACCAGATGATCCAAATTGAGGTATATCATCTATAGCCATTGGTTCTCTTTCAACAGCTAACAAAGCTTTTTCTTCTTTTGACAATGCTTCCATAATTTCCTTATTTAATTAATGAACTACCTAAACCACCAAGCAAACTTAGAGGTTGTAATCCTGGAACAAACATAGCTGCTGTAGAAAGCCCTAATGCTAATCCACGTCCAGCTTTTTGTTTTCCACTCAATTTTTTCCAATCTTTAGCAAGTGTACCTGCTCCATATAAAAGTCCAGCAGCTCCTAAAGCTTTTCCCATACCTTGACTTCCGCCTGTTATAGGGTTGCCCTTAGATTTTAAGCCTCCCCAAATATCTTCACCTATTCCCTTTACATCTTGACCTAATGTTTTTGGCCCTTCAGTAAATTTTGTTATTTTGCCTAGGTCTTTAGCTCCTTTAGCAGCGTTTTCCGCAGAAGCAGCTATATCTTTTCCAGAAACTGCAGTTTCACCCCAATCATCAGCTTCAGTTAACCAAGGATTATCTTTTAAGCCTTGCTTATATATATCTCCTCCTTTAACTCTTGCTTCCGCTACATTTTGAGCACTTGTACCTGCTTCAGTTATTTGAACTCGCCCACTAGACGGAGTAAGCATTCTTTTTAAAGGGTTAGCCTTCATATAATCTTCTGACATTTCAAACATAGCATTACCTGATGCATCTTTCATGCTCATAGCATGAGCCATATCAGACTTCTGTGCTCCAGACCATGCTTTCCAAGCATTAGTCCCTATCTTACTAGCTGCAGAAAGATTCTGCTGTTGTCTTTCTTGTTGTTCCTGCATTCTCTGTTGCAGTCCTTGAAATTGTACCTGTGTATCTGAATAATCGTATGTAGCCATATTTCTTTCCTTAATTATAGTTTATTAATTTAAAATCTCCAACAAAATAACCTTAAGTATCCATCTTCCCAAGCTGTAAAACTTTGACCTGTACTTGCATCAGTATTATCAACAGAAAAAACATATTGATTTCCTGTTCCAACATTAACTGTATTATTATCTTTCATATAAAAAGTTAACATAGATAAAGTACTATTATCATCATTTATAGCTGTAAAAGCGTTTGATACACTAAATATCTCATCTGTATTTGAAGAATCTCCTTTTATATAAGCTTGCATCATAATAAATTTAGACCCCAAACCATGAGAAAAGTCATAATTATTTCCATTACTTCCACTTCCAGTTGATATGTAAACCCAACCACTATCATAATTAGGAGCCGCAATACTTCGTAAACCTTTTCTAGAATTATTAGTAAACTTTTCATGTCTATCAAAAGTCTTTGTATACATTTGACCTTTATACTTTGTATACTCCACCAAATCTCCATTCACAAATCTTTTTATAGATTCACCCTCTCTTATGTCTTTAGGGCTTGCAGATCCTTGGGATATAAAGGAAAGTTTATCCGCTTTCCTTTGCATAATTCTTCTTTCACTTGGTTCCAAAAGTGTATATTTCTCCTAATTTAACCTATAATATAATACATATAAATATATATTTTTCATAATTATTTTATATTTTTAGCACGATAAACTATTGATATATCGTTTATTTCAAAATCAGCATTAATATTTCCAGAAGCATAAAAGTATAATGCAATACTATAAATGTTGTTAGCTTCAGAAGATGTTGCTGGAGTTAATTCTGCAACAGTCCATTTATTAACATTATTAGCATCATCCAAAGGAGTATAATCAGACGACCCACTTGTAACACCATTAAAATTGTATTTAGTATCACCAGCAGTACCACCATTAACTGTATATTGAATTTTTAAACCAGCACCTCCAGATCCGTCATTAGCCCTATCTTTATATGATATATAAACCTTATGAATCTTCTTCTTTACTCCTGGTAATCCAAAATCGAGATCTTTTGTCATAAAATATGGCATAGCAGCTGCTGGACTATCATTCCAGATTCTATTAGAAGCAGTATGATATCTCCACATAAGATCTCCATCTTTATCTACAATAAAATTAGATATTTGTCCAGTTACATTTAATCTTCCAGCTGATGATCTGTTTACTACCCAACTTTGAGTTAAAATATCATAAATAAAAACTTGACCTTCTTGATCGTTAACACTATCTAAAACTAATAATTTTCTCTTTTTAGGCTGATACCCTATTGAAGGTGTATGGTTAGGAGCTGTAAATGTATTCCAAGTATCAGATGAAACAATCCTCTTACTTTGTCTTTCTAATAAATTTTTAACTTCTTTACCATCATAAATATAACATCCATGTTCATTTACCCAAGCAACTCCAAAATCAGTTTTACATACAGCCGCAGGCCCCCATACTCCTTTAGTATCATAAGTTCCTTCAAGAAATTCATAATCTTGAGAAACATTTATTATATGCAATTTAGTTCTTTTAAATTGGAGTAATCTATCAGCATAATTTTCAAGACAAGTAATCTCATCACCATCCCCTATAGTTACTTCAATAGTATTTTTAGAAGGTAAAACATCATAAGAGTTTATTGGAGATTTTAACATAGCATCTCCTTTAAAAACAAAGTCGTCCTTATCTCTATGTTTAACTGAATTATAGTTATCATCTCCTGCTGGGGCTGGTTCTATATGACCATAATAGTTATAAGCACGATTAGTTACTTGAGCAATATTCCCAGCATATAACCTATTATTAACAATAGTACCTGTCTTAAATACAGCATGTATTGAATCTTCTCCAGCAGGAACTCCGCTCATAGCCTCATAAGAAGGAGATGTTGGCTCTGAATCAAATTTTAACATATTAGTATAAGTACTACTTCCTCCAGGACTCTTAACAACAGATTTACTTATAGGAAAAAATTCTTCATCATTTGCCCAAGGTATCCACAAATCACTTTCAACCTTTTTTATACCCTTATCAAGATCAAATTCAAATAATAAAATTAAATCTCCGTATGGAACTTTAGCCTCATTAACTTCTCTAAAATAAATTCTACCTCCAGTTATCCTAGGGTTTAAGGGTGTAGGATGCTCTACCGAATCTGCTACAACTTCCTCATAAGCGTGTTTAGGTCTTACTCTTAATCTAAAATATTTAATAGAATCTTCCCACGTATCATCATAATTGCTACTGGCACCCATTATAGCTGGTAAAGATTCTTGTTTTTCATCATATATAAAAGACATAGAATACTGCTTAAAACCTCTCCATCCACCTTCTTCAGTTGGTTCAGAAATTGAGGTCAGTAAAAAACGATCGTTATAATACTGATTAGGGGCTTGATCATTTCCCAGGGAACCTACTACATATCCCTCCTCCTCCACTGAAACATTATCTGTAGACCAACTATTGGAATAAGAAAGTGCCAAAGGGGTGTCAGCATCACTATCTGGACCTTTTTTTACATGAGCAGAATTATTATAGCAATGTGTCTCAGATGTATACCAACCTCTAAAGCATTTCCCTGGAGTAGGAAATTGAGCAGCAGAATTCCCGACATTCGAAGACGAAGTATCAAGCCATGTACCAGTAAATCTATTTCTATGTATAAATCCAATCCAAGACGTTTTAAAACCTCTACCACCAGCAGACAAGATTATATTATTAAAATCGGTATCAAAAGTTCTTATAACTCCTGCTGATGAAAAGAATATAGGATCTGGAACATAAACAGATTCACCAATATATGTAGATATTTGATAAGGATTCGTTACTCCGCCCCAGTCATCATCACTATAACTATAAGTTCTTATTGTACCAAAATCAGCATTTTTAGTATTAAATGATAAAACATACTCATCCCCTTCAGGTTCTAATAATGAAACTTGCGTCTCCCAATAATAAGGTTTAGCAATCTCATGCATTTTTGGATGATCCATTCTTGTAAAAAAAAGACCATATCCAGCAGGCATTTGCCCTCCAGGACCTCCTGTAATGGTAGGATGAGCTTCATCATCTCCCATTAAAACGATTCTCCCTAAATGACTAACATCAATATCTTGAGCAAATTGCAATTCATTATCATCGAAATCTCTAGGGTCAGACTCATCGTTTAATCCACCATGAAATTGATCTATCTTATAAACTTGCTTAGGCATACATCCCCTTAATAATAGGGAGAGGCATAGTATAATCATAACCAACTAAAACAATACCAGCTCCGTGTAACCCCTCCCTATACATTAGTCCTTAATTAAAGCGTCTTTAACTACATCTTCAACACTATCCCAGATAGCGTCTAAGATTTTAGCTTCTGTTTTTTCTGAAATAAATGGAATATCTACATTCTCATTCATTTTAGAAATCATCTTAGCTTTCATTTCATCATTGAATATATATCCAGCGACTATTTTGCCAAAACCTGACATATTTATCTCCTTTATTTATTATGCTGTTTCTGCTACAAATACTTCCATATCACATGAAGCTGTGTCCGCATCTGCTGTAATAGACTTTAAATCACCAAGTGATACCGTCAATCCGCTCCCAGCTATTGCATCTAACACATCAGCCATACCTCCTGATATATCACCAGCAAAGACGAACGTTCTTCCAGCATCTAATTTAATAGCAGCTTCATCATCATTTTCATTAGCAAATGTTAAAATAATATGATTAGTATCATCAAGATTTGTAAATCTTATATACTGCACTTTAGCAGGAATTGATTGTCCTGCAGCCATTGCTGATGAAAAAGTCATAACGGTAGCTTCAGTTGTTGTAACTGTTAGTATCCTTCTATCTACATTAGCAATACTACCAATAGTATAAGATTGTACACTTCCATAATCTTTATTATTAATAGTGATAGCTTCTGACATTGTTACAGTCATTGTAGCGGCAGCGTAACTACTCGATCTAGCCATACTTTATCTCCTTTTGTTTTTTATACTTACACTTAAAATTTTTAGGTGAATGAGCTAAACTTTCTAATATTTTAAGGCGATCTTCTAAATTCTTCACCTTTTCATCCAACTCATTATCCTCAAAAACATAAGATTTTATTTTATCCAAACTAAATTTATCAACTATAACCTTTATAACTTGATTTAATATAAGTTTTGGTATTATCACTCTAAATCCATTAGAATTTCTTCTAGTCTATTAAATCTATCATCTAATTTAGTTTCTATTGTAGCTACCCCTATTTTAAGGTCAACTATTGCGTCCTCATTAACTTTAACTCTTACAACAGTTTTAGCCTGATCTGATTTAATTGTTTCTATTTTTTCAGTTGATACTCCATGAGTATAAATTATACCTCCAAGTACAGTTATCATTGTCAGTAACGTTCCTATTGATATTTTCTTGTCAATCATCTAATCTTCCTCCATTTTACGCAAAAACTTATGTTTTAGGCCGTTTCCTGATAAATGGGCTATAATGTCCACTAAAGCTTTATATTGCCTATTTAACCCCTTCTGCTCGATTTGCATCTTTTTCTGTTGATCTATCAATTTAATAATAATACCTTCCAACCTCTTGAAGTCTTGGTCTAGTTCGCTCATAAGAGTAGATTGAATGAATCGATTTTGTTTCCAAATGAAAAACCCGAACGCCATTGCTACCGCCACAGGTATTCCAAATTGTTCCAATATCGTAAGTATATCCATTATTTTCCTCCATTAATAAGCTCCCCCCACAGCGAAGTTCGTCCATTAATTATTTGTATAATATGTACTGTAAATAAACCCTTAGCATAAAAATCAACAATGGCAAAAGCATGAGCCCAATTAATTCTTCTATTAGCCAACCACTCATTTGAGTCTGGCCCCATATCTTTCAGACACCCAATGCTCCATGCACTCTTTGGTCCATCCATATGAGTTGCGCTCATCTGCTGTAAATCGTGCCAATGTCCATACATTATATTGCATCCTAACTTCCTAATGTGGTTAGCAGTATGATATTGACCACCATATTGATGCCCATGATAAAAGTATAATTTTCCCATTTTAAGATGTTTTCCGAATTGATAGTATTTGTAGCCGCGCTCACTAAGCCGAACAGCATTAGCAAATCTATAATGAGGTATATAGGGGTACTTTTCAACTGCCATATTAAGCCAATTGTCATGATTACCCTCAGTAATATACTTTTCTGTGCAACCGACTTTATCCAAAGACTCATCGATTTGATCCATTCCACTATTAACATCTTTTATATCCTTATCAAAATCTTTTATTAAGTATTCTAATGGTGGGGCCTTTCTTCTTTTAAACTTCCAAGCTGAAAAACCTTCCCACTCTCCAACGTCACCCAAATCTATATAAGCATCTGGTTTAACTATTTCAATCGTTTTCTTAAGGCAATTTATAGCCTTTTGATCATGCAATGGAAAGTGTTTATCTGGTGTTACTATTACACGTTTTACAACGCCAGTATCCACTTTTGGCATAATTACTCCTTTATTTATTATAAGTCATCTATTATAGCATACACCTCAGCTTGTATTTCTCCTTGAGGTGAACCGCTACCTCTATCTTTTTGATCTGAAATAACATGAATATTTTCGATTGCAGTATTTAATTTAGCAAACCAACATTCTCCTGGGCCTATTTCTATACAATCTCCAGATGTATAAGCTGCTGCACCTGCATCTAAACATAAATAAATACTATCAGCTGTATTAGCTGTTCCATCGCCTTCTACACTTCTATGTTTTATAAATAAAAATTTTACTTTATCCGAACCTGGAGCTATACTAGCAATAGATGAGCCAGTATTTACTCCATTACTAGCTGCAGCAGGTCCTGTTTGAAGAAATGACGTTGCTGCTATTAAATCTGTAGAACTTGTAGTAATATCAGTCAACTGATAATACCATCCCTCTGTAGCATTTGCTGGTTGATATGATACAGTTATATCGTCAAGTTGTTTAGATATAGTATCTGGTAAAAGAGTTGGTCTTACCATTATTGAAGCAGCATTGTTTGCCATCTAAAAGAATCCTCTCACTATATAAGGACCTCTTTTTCTAGAAGAAGCTCCTTTTTCCATTTGTTTTTTAAATAATCTCATAAAAAATTCTCTACCTTCCATATCTCTCATATCCTCAGAAAGTTTAGCTTTAACATAATAAACTACAGCTTGTGCTTGATATTCTGTTAAATCTAACTCAAAAGATTCATCTTCTAAAGCTTCTATACCTTCATATACAGATATTTGCTCATAAAATATATTATATATACTAACTGTATCATTTCCTGCAGTTGTAACATTTGCTGCTGTAGATGTATAATCTCCATCGGCATCAATAGTTATTTGATTATTAACATTTAATGCTCCTGAATTAGATGTATCACTTAAAGAAAATATTCCATTACCATCAGCATTAACAGCATTTTCCACAAATATATAAGATGTTCCTCTGTAATCCTGCGCATCTTTAAAAGCTTCAATATCCATTTTTTGAGTATTTGTATCACCTATATAAAGTTCATCTGCAATATCAACTACAATATCAGTTAATACTGAAGGTTTTAAATTGCATTTAGTTTTTAATGTTAAAATACCAGTTGCTGACCCTGCAGATTTAACTTGATGAAGTCCAGACCATCTTCCAGAACCTGAAATATAAATCCAATCATCAGCTGCAAATAAACTTGATAAGTCAGCTACATCACTAGCACCATAAGTAAATAATAATAAATTAGTACCATTAGATCCCCAACCTATAAATCTATGGAAATCAGAACCTTCTGTTAAAGTACTTTGAATATTAAATGTCGGAGTATAAGAGTACTCTATTTCAATTCCTTTTGAAATACTCTCAGTAGGACTAGTATATTTTTCATACATAGTATCAGAAGTTGAACTTCCACTACTAGGTATCCATTGCCCTCCTGCTGCTTCACAAGTAGCCTTTGTTGTATATCCAGATAAAGTACAATGAGCTACCGCTAAGAAACCACTAGTAGAATGACTAGATTCTTCGACTATTGCAACTTTATTTCCTTTATTATAATATGCGTATCTTTTAAATGCCATCTGTATCCTCTGTAAAAGGTTCATAAACTGATCTTGGAATGCTTCTATACTCACTATCACCATTTTCATGATTCTTACATCTAATATCAAGAATTTTCACAGCGTTATTAGGTAATTGGTAAAACCTTTTACCTGCCTCTATATCTATTCTAGTAGTTTCTACGTGAGTTTCAGAAGACATAGCTATTTCTTCTAAAGCTTCTTTTATATAAATAACTGCACGTCCAGTTTCAACTACGCCAGCTCTTTCCATTATATCTACAACTTTCATATTAAGTCGCCACTATTAAAGTTTCTGCACCCACATGGTTATCACCACTAATTAATATAAATGCACCAGTTATACCTAGTCTTGGAAAAGCAATAGCTTCTCCATTAACAAGTTCAGCTAAAATAACTCCATCACCAGAAACTCCTGAAGTTGCTGAACCATCTATTGCTACTTTTAATGTATCTGCAGCTGCTGAAGCGTTTGTTGTACCAAATAAATACCCTGTATGTTTAATATATACTAAATCAGTATTAGTATCAAATGATAGTATTGATCCATTAGAAGTAACAGCTGTATTAACTCCGTCAGCCCATCCACCTGCAATTGTTGTGTCTCCGCTATTAGATGTTATTTCTCCACTACCGCCTAAACTTCTTCTAACATTTTCATTAATAACTTCAATTTCTTGATTTACACCATCAGCAGCATCCATTAATATTTTAGGCGTAACTGATACCGCAAATGATGTTTTATTTGTATTTGCCACTTATTGTCTCCTTTTTTGCTGCGCTTTTTGTGCTCTATCAGGACTTACCATAAATTGAAAAGCAGCATCATATTGTTGTTGTAATTTCATAGATCTTTGATGATATAAATCAATGTCCATTTTCACTTTTTGTACTTCTGCTGAATATTTTTGTGTTTCAGCTGATAATTTACTTACTTCTTGAACCTCTCTATTAACTTCAGCAGAATAAGCACTTAATTCTGCTTGGTACTTCTGAATAGTTTGATCTTCATCTTTTGATGATAACTGAGCATTTTGAACAGCTTTTTGAAACTCAATTTGATATTGAGCGTTTTCTTTATTAAATAGATTTAAATTATTTTGCAAATCTGCTGAATATTTCTGTGTAGAAGTTGTTCTATTAATTTGCCATAACTGCAATTCTTTTTGAAAATTTTGTGTGTATTCTTGGACTTCTTTATTAACATTAGCTGTATAAACTGAAAGTTCAGCCTGATATTTTTGAATAGCCTGGTTATCGTCTCCAGCAGACAATTGAGCATTCTGTATAGATCTTTGAAGTTCTGCTTGATATTCTGCATTTTCTTTATTAAATGTATTTAAATTATTCTGCATATTTTGTTGATACTCTTGTATTTGCCCTCCAATAACTTGCATTCTTGAAGCAACCATTTCAGAATCTTCTTCTGTATTAAGCCAAGTATTAGCATCTGAAAAATCAGGAGCCACTGCAGGTTGAACATAAGTAGGTGCTGTTGTAGTAAACGATATAGAATTATCTGATATCGAAGGAGGTACTGGAGGAAGTGCACTGATAGATAAATCACTAATACTAGGAGCAGCATCTAAAGCTAATACAGGAGTTTCATAAGTAGGAGCTGATTGACTAAAAGATAAAGAATTACTACTTAAAGTAGGAACTGCTGGTAATACTGGAGTTCTAAGAGTTATAGAACTTAAAGCACTCGGCATACTATGAGCTGCACTTACTAATTTATCTAAAACTTTTATAGAAGCATATAAAAGAACTAAAAATACTTTATTTTGAGGAAACCAACCTATATCATCATGCAAAACAGTTAATTGTCTGCCCTCTGAATTTTCAGGGAATTGATTTACAGCATAAACTTTACCTCTATTACCAGTAGTACTAAGCCTATTAGGAACTGGAAAAATCTCAATTACTTTATTATCAAGAGTATATACAGGATTAAATGCAGATGCATAATGTATACTACTTTTATCAGTAACTCTTGACTTTAAATCTGGACTAATAAATCTACAAGCTCTCCAATCATTTGAAGTCCCAGATTCTCTAACAACATTAACTACTCTACCAACATCAAACTTATTTATTTCTGTATTGCTACTTGTAATATATGCTTTAGTAAATTGAAATGTATCTTCTGGAGCAAGTTCTTTCATTCTATTTGTAATTTCTAAAACTCCATCTCTAAGATAAATTGAAGCTTGATCCTCTGTGGGATCTGAACTTATAGTAACTCCAGTTAGAGCTTCTATTTTAGTTTTAAAACTTACAGGTGTAGCAAAATTATCACCACCTAATTCTTCGTATTCTAAACTCATTTATTCCTTTAGTCTAACCCACCCCCCTGAGAGAACACACTATCAGGGAGGCGAGTCATTATTTATTTACCAGTCATTAACTTATAGTTATGCCTGCAGCTACTTTGCCTAAGCCGCCAATTATATACCAAGCAGAACCATCACATACTAATTTAAACCAATCGCCAGCAACTGCCTGACCATCAACAAAATTAATTTGCGTATCTGTTCCATCTGAAGTATCAGCTGTAGAATCTGCACCAGTATCTACACTACCAAGAATGTAGTCTGATGAAGAAGCAGAAGACACAACATAATTAGCGCCCGAAGGAGCAGTTTTTACCACAACAGTAACAGTCCATCCTGCATTACCAGAACAAGCAGGTAAAGTAGTTGTAAAAGCTCCAGCTAAGTCTAAAAAAAAGACCTTACCACTATCGCCTTGTCCTAACGTACTTGCTGCTGTTAAGGATTCGCAATGATTTCCAGCCCAGCCATGACTTGCACCTAATTTAGCCATTATCTACCTCCTATACTGCTGATGTAGCAAATGTAGCATTCACTGCACATGAACCTAACTCAGAACCCCTGAAGCCAAGCTTCCAGTATCCTTTTTCTTCACAGAACCACACAAGCTCTGCTCCGATGTTAGATTGATTATTACTAGCGGTTGAAGCTATTACTAGAGTATTATGAGTTCTAGCAGTAGTTACAATAGTACCACCACCAGTCGCTACTGCTTGTACCCAGCTTTGTAGACGATTTGGCTTCATTAATTGCCCATCACCATTATTTTCTACAGTCAACATTAGAGTACCTTGATCATAATAGTCCCCACTAGCAGTTGTAAACGTAATTGATTGACCACCATCAGCTTGAGCATTAAATCTAAACACAACTAATGCGCCTACAGTTGCAGAAGGGAGCACCATTGCTGCTGCTGCACCGTCTCCGTCCCATAAACTACCATTAACATGTCCTTCTTTTAATGTGTAACCTGTATCTGTAGCGGCATCAGCTTTAGCTTCATAACCAAGATGAGCCCAATCCCAGCTTAAATAAGCTAGTTTGTTTTTTAGCATTTTTGCATTTCCTAAGATACTATCAAAGGAATTTTGTCCATATAAAGGATTAGCCATTATTCATATCCCCCTTACGTCCACAGAGCGTGAGTCTCAGGACAACACCACTCCATGCCAGCTTCAGTTAAGATTTGATCTACTCTACGATCGACTCCTGAGTTCTCTAATGTCTGAACCCCTACGTAGACTGAAGTATCTCTGTTAATACCATTACCAACCAATGGTCTATATGCAGCATATTTCATATTGATACCTAACATTTTAACATTAGTACCATCTAAGTGAACATTTCTTGCTACATTCATATCACCATATACAGTTGATATAGTTGTAATATCAATACCAAACACTTTTTTCTTACCAGCTATAGAGAAATCTGCTCTATAATTAGGCGAGATTTCAATATTATTAGCAAAGTATCCAGATAATTTATGCAACCAATTGTAAACTGCTGTAGAACAGAAGAATACAGTTGAACCTGCATTGTTGTATCTAGGATCTAACATTGCTGATAAATCATCCAAGAATGAATCTTGTGTTTTAGTAGCTGTATTTAAACTAAAAGAGTTACCATAAGTTGAAATAAAGTTAACAGCACCTTCTGTTGTGTTCACGCCACTTGTAGTAGCTTGAGAACCAAACAATAATGCGTTTTCAATATCCCATTTATGTTCAATTAGTTTTTCTTTCCAGATTCGAGCCCATTCGTTACCTTCATATTTTAAAACTGTAGCTCTATCAGTATTATTCATCACTGCTGAAGTTTTGAATATCTGAGTTTGACCATAGTTTGTAGAATATGGTTGGTCTGCCCAAGTTTCTGGATAACCAGTACCAACACCATGTGCTGACCCAACTACATAACATTTAAAGCTTTCCATAAATTCTGAAGACTTTGTTGTTGTAGTTACAGTAGCATCATATGCTAAACCAGCCGCAGAATCATCTGTTATATCAGAACTAGCTACTGCATTTGTAAAAAATACAGCTGAACCAGAACCCTTAACACATGTTGCATTCACAACAGCTTTGTTAACACCAGTAGCTGCTGCTGAAGAACTTTCTGGTAATGTATCAAGATCTACACTATTAACTTTCCATAGTGAATAACCTGAAACTGTACCAGCATCTGCATTAGCTGCTGTTGATCCATGTGGTATTTTAATTATCTGACCAGGTATAAAGAACTTTGGTTGAGTTCCTTCTGCACCTTCGTAATAGTCAACAGCTTGTCCATATATATTTTGCATATTACCGTCATTATTGTAATCGGTAAAGAATGAAAATGTATATACATTACCTGCTGCAGGAGTCCCAGTTGTTGAGGGATCTGTTGCAGGTATAGATATTGCTGCAGTACTAAAGTCAGACATATAAGCATAACGCTTAGTATAAGACGATCTTTTTTCAGTAAATTTGAAAGTAGGATCATCTGTAGCTTTTTTAGAAACCATGCTTAGAAATCTAAAGAATGGATCTTGCGACAACGCTAATTCTGATACATAGTTACCGAAGTTATATTTTCTTCGTAACGCACCAGTATTATACGTGGAAGCAGTAGATCCAGTCAGAGCATTTCTACCTTGGCCACTATATAGGCTATTACCGCCTATAGTATTACTATCTGCCATTTTATCTCCTTGTTAGAGTTAAAGTTTGGACAGATTAAAAAATTATCTACCCAAACAAGTTATCTACGCTATCATTATTGCCAAGGATACTATTAAATACATCTCTTTCTTCAGAGACAGTTTCTCCTTGACTGTTAGCTCCACTAGCAGACTTGGGTATATTCCTAACATTTCTCATTTGATCCATCATTTCTTGCTTTGTATTAGAAGCAACATTTTTAGCAACTTTATTTTGATTTAAAATAACATTTATATCATCTAAAGTCATAACATGCTGTTTAGCATCAGCTTTAAAAGCTTCAAACTGCTCTTCATTCATATTATGTTTTGCTTTAAACTCAGCCTCTTGTTGCTCTTTTTGTTTAGCAATATAGATTTGTTGAGCTCTTTGCTGTTCTGTTTCAACCATTTCTCCAACTCTTGATTGAACTAACTTATCTACGTGAGCATTCATAAGTTTAGCACTATCAGAATCTGGATCGGTCATCGCTTCTTGTTGATCGAAAACAAAATCTTCATCAAGTTTTAATTCATTTTGAATTGATTTTGCAGGCTCTCCGCCTTGAACCAAATAGTTACGAACATGATCTACAAGTCCACTATCATTTTTCATAGCATCAAGAACAGGCACAAATTGTTCAACCTCTTTGTATCTGTCTCTCCACTTCACGGCCTCTCTACTACTGTCAGTATATCGTTTTTCCCAGTCTGTGCCGCGATTAGACTGTTCCGCCACTCTATTGGAGCCTTCTTCATTATTAGCGCGGGTTACCTGTTCGGGACCGCTTTCTTGAATTGGGGTTGCCTCAGTGTCTACTATTCCACCATTAACTTGGTCATCAAGATCACTAAAGAAGTTCTCGGAGCCTGAATCAGATCTAGCTTCAGCAGCGTCTAAAGAATCTGCTTGCATACCAATCTCAGGGTTACCTTGTGTTTCTTCCATGATTTCTCCTTTTATTCTAGTTTATAGTTTATTCATTTTTGGTTGTATTTTCCAAATCTTTTCTTACTTCTTCTAATATAGATACAGCTTCACGCTGATTAGATTTTATATTCTCTTGAACGGCTTGCTGGTTAGCTTGTACATTATTAGCCATTACATTACGCAATAATTTCTGTTGGCCTTCTGTCTGAATATACTCTTTACTCATATTAGCTTTAACTTGCTCTTTCTTCTTAGTAATCTCCATATCTGCTTGCATTACTTTACCTTTAATACCAGCTTGAACAAGTTGTCTTTCAAGAGTTTCAATTGTGCCATCTTTATCTTTCATAGCTTCTTGTAACTGTGATAGTTGACCTTGAAGTTGAGCGTATAAAGATTTACGTTGAACAATTTTATCTTTATTCTTAATATCTGTTTCTGCTAATACAGCAACATCATCAACAACTCCTAGTCTCATTAACTCTTTTAATTCTTCAAGATAAGCCCATCTATTAACAGGCATTGTAGAACCAGAAATAACTCTTACATCATATTTTTGAGCAGATATATCCATAGATTTACCTATAGCTTCGCCCATATCATTATAAACGGGTATATTTATTTCTTGTTCCTTTCCTTCCTGAATTGCATTAGGTTGAATTAATCTAAATCTTTTATTAGCTGTATATGTAGCTTGAGAATATTGCAAAACTAACCTTCCTAATCTTTCTAATGACGGCTCTATAGATCCATTCATCCATTGCTTAATCCTTCTTGTTCCATATTCATCTAATGCAAGCATACCTCTATAAGTCTCACTAGCTCCACCAGCATCACCCATCATAGAACTATAAATACCAGCTAAGTACTCAACATCTTGTTTGCTTTCTTGAACTATGCTATAAAATGCGTTAGCTAATGGCGCTGGTTGTACTGGTGTAGGAGGAGTTACTCCTGGTCTAATAGGTAGTAATGCTCCTGGACTAGAAGAGTACTTCTCCCAAGTTTCAGCGTCTATAGAGCCTTCTTCATACATCCATCTCAGACTACTGCCGAGTGAAGCATTATGTACCATAAGTTGATGAGATTTATTTATTTCTTGTTGCTTACCTATTAATGGAGCAACTGCACTCATTGGATATGGAGTACCTGTCCATTTAAAATGAAAAGGGACAATAGGATATTCAGTTATAGTATCTGGTAATACATTCTCATATATAAGTTTATCACCAACTATACAAGTTTGTTTAAGTCTTGTTACATAAAATTGTATTGAATCAACTATAGTTTCTGCTGTTTTAGGATTCTTAGAAAATTGTTTGAATTCTTTTTCTGTAACAATTATATTCTCAATTTTAGAAGCTTCTGCTTGAAGTTGACTCATGCATTGTTGTTCAAATGTCTGAAGTTGCTGCATCATCATTTGCTGTGCTTTTTCTATTTCCAGCTTATATCTTTCAGGAAGCATATCACCCTTTTGAACAGCTTCTTGCATTTGTTTGTCTTGTTCAAGCAGTTGAACTTCTAGTTCTTTTTGCATTTCCATTACTTGAACTTTACATTGTTCTTGAATTTGTTTTAGAACTTTTTCATCAGGTGGAACTCTAAAAAATACACTTACATTAGAGACTTTAACTTTTTCATAAACTTCAAAAAATTCA
>Ga0098040_1000262_pt1 | contig 24986 bp, 19 predicted proteins | sample 7_EtaG_FD_75065 | JGI IMG/M metagenome (GOLD analysis project Ga0098040, IMG submission 75065) | Marine viral communities from the Subarctic Pacific Ocean - 7_ETSP_OMZ_AT15161 metaG | ecosystem: Environmental > Aquatic > Marine > Oceanic | place: Pacific Ocean | collected 2015-01-08
CAGAAGCGCGAAGGCGTCATCGAGGGACCACCGGCACGACCGGGACCAGAGGCACCACCGGAACCAGAGCCTACACGCAAGGAAAAGCGGCAAGCACGTCGTGCAGAGAGAAGGGCCCCCCCAGAGGCCTTGGTGGAGGAGATGGAGCAGGAACGGGCACGCGGTATCCCCGGCATTGAGGCCGCAGAGCCCCTAGAAGATGAGTTCGCCGAGATCGATCGTGTTGAGAGAGCACAGGTCCTGACGGACGAAGCCCAAGTCATCCCCGGAGAACCTGAGATTAGAGAAGGCACCGAGGAGGAAGCTGCCGAGAACCTGCGTCTACAGCATGAGCAGGCGGAAGCAGCAACAGAACAGGAAGAACCTAGGCCCTACCGAGATCCAGCGACAGACATCCTTTTGTCCGGGATGCGAGACATCGGACCCACTCCGGGTCCCGTGGGGATGCAGGCACCTCCTATTGTGCAACCGCAGGATCGATCTATCGCTGAACTGCAAGAGGACATGTTCACCCAGAGACGACGAGGCCAAGCCATGTCTCGCTTCGGTCACGGACTGGAGGGGGGCGAGACAACTCCACGCACCGAAATGCGGGACGCCTTGCAGGAGATGGCCCATAAGGCGACGAAGGCCTACCAGAAGGCGAGGAAAGATCGCGCCAACATGCGCCGCTACCGCAGAGGTAAGGACCCCAAGTTTGACGAGACAGGCGCACGCACCAAAGGTCCCGGACTGTTTGGTCGGACAAAGGACGCCCCCGGGGAGGAAGGAGCTAAACCCCCAGTTGCTTCTGCGGATACTGTCCCGAGCGGACAGCGTGCACCGGCACCAGCACCGGCACCGGGAGGAGGAGGTCAAGTAGGCCCAAGGGTTGGAGATCTGCCCGAGCGCAAGCCAAGGACGCCTTCTGCTCCGATGCCCACGCATGAACTGCCTCCCGCGTTGGATACTGAAGAGAGAGACGAAACACTAGGACAACTCGCAGGAGCAGCACCCGTAGATACCGGAGTAGACGAAAGTCTGGGTTACGGCATCAACCGAGGCGGTGCAGCGGCCTTAGTTGCGAAGAACGTCCTTGCACGGGATATTGCTGGGACAGGACAGAGAGCCACAGCCGCTGCTGGCCGAGCGGTGCGCACGGAGGGCGACGACGTTGCCTACCTTCTACGGAAGATTGGCCAAGGACAGATGGGCCCCACAGGGAGGAATAACGCCATCGAATCGGTGCTCCCCCGGCTGCTCAAGGGCGACATGAATAGCACCTTACAGGGGTGGCTTGATGCAGATAAATTGATGACCACCATGGGACCAGACCATCCTCAGTACCAACAGACGCTTCGCTATAGGGGCCTCCTTGAAAAGGGGAGGCTCCCCATGGTCGGGAAGCCGGGGGAGCATGCGATGGACCCTGCGGAGAAGCACCTGTTGGCTAGGTATCTGGCGGAAAAAACTGCCGGATTGAGTCCCAGTCAAGCCGATAAGTTGATGGCGGACGACAAGATCGTAAAGCAATTGGTCAGTGAATTTAGATCTCCCTTTGAGAACTGGGCCCGCAAAGCAGGACCCGCTGCCGTAGATGCAGTCAAAAGCGCAGCCATGGTTGTACCAAAAGCGATTGGAAGAACGGGAGCAGACGTCGTTCGCGGGTTTGGTGCTACCAGAAAAGAAAAAGGACAGACCGCAGCAATCAAAGCCTTCAAGGAAGCAATGCAAGAGGGCACCGAAAAGAAGGACGCGCGGAGGATCGCAGGAAGTGCAGCACGAAAAGCCATGGCGAAGCAGACTCTGGCCCACATCGGAAGAGGACTAATGGCTTTAGGCACTCCGGGAGCAGAGGATGCCTATGCAGTCATGTGGTACATGGTCAGCCCTTACATGGAGCGGGTGTACGCCATGGACAAGAGTTACATTGCACGCATCCGAGAGCAGGCAATACTGGCCAAGTCAATGTATCCATCGGGGTTCCCTGCTTTCGGAGCGCAGCCTGAGGGGCTCACACATCCGCTTATGACGGGTGGTCCCGGAGATCGAGACAAGACAGGACGAACAGGGGGCCGCATGATCAATGCCTATAGTGGCATGATTAGAGAGCTTAGTGCCTTGGACCGAGATCATCGCCTCGGGGTCTTGGGTGGGTTAGCCGTCGATAAGGTGATCACGCCGGACTTTGCAGCACAGATCTTCGCACAAACAGAGCAGTAGTAGGGAGGCCGCATGGCGTTATCGCCAAAGCAGATTGTAGGGATCATCAAGACACACAAGTCTAAGTCGCGTTCAGAACGGCGGGAGTGGGACAAGTGGCGTTCATGGTACATGTCCGAGTATTGGGGAGGCCAGAAGGAAGAGCCCTCGGGATCATTACCTTTGATGGGGGATGCGTCCGAAGATGTGAACTTTGAGACGAACTACCCCTATGCGTACATCGACACGATGATTGCAAATGTATGTCCTCAGAACCCTCAGATCACAGTGTCGGCCCGACAGGAAGATCTACGTCCTGCCGCACAGTTCCGTGAGGCGTTGATCAACGACACCTTCCGTAGAAATGCGCTCCATAGGCTTCTGTGGAAGACAGCAACCCATACGTCCATCTGCGGCAGGGCCCTCATGAAGGCCGTCTGGAACTTCCGTAAAGGCTCTGCCGAATTGTTTGCTGTAGATCCCCGACACATCTTCTTCGATATGTCCGCTGCAAAGTGGGAAGACATCCGGTATCTCGTCGAGGTGACCGTACTGACGGAAGCCGAGTTCAAGGCCCGCACCAAGCGCAAGGGAAAGAAAGGAGCAACCTACAACGCAAAGGTCGCAGAGAAGGCGAAGTTTGGCGGATTCCCCTCTTGGCTGAAAGACAACGTGCGGGACGGAAATATGCTGAACGAGGCGTCCCACGACGTGTATCGCTGGGTGACTGTCTACGAGGTTTACGATTTTGAAGGGGAGGGTAAGTACTACCACTACTTAGATACTGTAGAGGAGCCTCTATTCTCGGGCGAACTTCCCTACAGGTATGTGCGAAATCCCTTTGTCTTTCTTGCTTTTAACGAGAACATGTCGGACATGGGAGGCCTGTCTGACGTGAAGTTAGTCCAGTCACTACAGGAGAGGCTGAACGAGATCGATACTCTGGAGCTTTGGCATGCACACACTGCGACCCCGGTGATGATGGTCAATACGTCGCTGGCGGACAATCCTGAGGACATCCTGACCGCACTCAGGGAAGCCAATCAACCGGGCTCGATGATCGAGGTTCACGGAAAGGCCAACGCCCCCTTAGGGGACCTGATCGGGCAAACCCCTGTGCCTGCATTGACACCCTCCTTCCCTGCTATGAGAGATCGATGCAATCAAGTTATTGAGTTTATTCTGGGGATACCGCAGTATTCGCGAGGTGTCGTAGGGGTTGCGGACGTTGCAACGGAAGTTGCACTCGCGGATACTGCCACCCGGACAAGAAATGGTCGGCGCATCAAACAGGTCGAGGACATGGTTCGTGGACTTGCCCAGCGCGTCGTCGGGCTTTACGAAGAGTTTCTGCCCGAGGACTCTACTCTACCTATTCGTCTCACGGATAGCAGGCAGGTGCTAGAGGTCAACCGGGAGACACTCAAGTTGCGCCCTAGTCGAGATCCCTCCGAGCAACCCTTGGAGTATGACTACGACGCCGTACCCTACTCTCCTACAGAGAACCACCGCTTGGTGCAACTCCAGAAACTACAACAGTACCTTCCTCTACTGCTAGAGTCTCCCCTAGTGGACAAAGAGAAGCTCGTTGTGAAGCTGCTCGACCTGCTCCAGATGCGGGACGTGCTTGCTCCAGCGGCTCCAGCGGCCCCCGCAGGTATGCCCATGGCACCGCCTGCTGGACCACCAATGCCTCCCGGAGGTGGACAGCCTCTCCCCTCAAATCCCGTAGATACCGTCGCCGGGGGAGGAATGCCTACAGGACCGGGTGCACCTCTACCTCCGACACCAATGGGCGGGCCGGGATTCCCCGGTATGGGAGGTAAGTGATGGCAGGTGCCTACCAAGGGGCCGTGCAGGCCAAGGTCAAGAAGCTCCTCACCGAGGGCAAGAAACCTAAGAAACGCAAAGGTAAGTTAGGTTCAAAGGGCGGATACAAGAAGTGCCAGTAGACCCTTCCATACCTGAGAAGAAGGACACAGTATGGGAAGTCACCAAGAAGATTTTCCGTTATATAGGAGAAGTAGTTGTCCCCGTCTTACTCATGGGGTTTCTGCGCAGGAGGAAGAAGTAATGCCTTTCTACGACTTCAGGTGCCCGGAGGGTTGCGGCTACTTCAACGATATTTTTGTGCCTTTGGCGCAGCACGGGAAGACGACCTGTCCCGAGTGCAGTGCCTTACTGGAGACGATGATTGGCACGGTGATGACGATTGGGCCCACATTTTCTAAGCCTTTGGTTGTCGAGCAGATTGGCCGCACCTTTGATTCTAACAAGGAAATCAACGACTACCAGCGCGAAAATCCCGGTTGGGGCATGGTGTCCCCAGACTCCAAAACATGGCGCGACCACAAGGACGCTGTGAGGGAGAAAGTCGAGAGGCGGTCTAAGCAGCTTGGCTTCAACGATTTGGAGCACCGGAAGACTACCGTCAAAAAAGAGAAGGCAAAACAGGCTGGTAAGCTTGACAAAAAGATTTATGTCCACTAATCACATTGCGAGGATACTACTATGCCTATGATTGAAGATCTACTGACAACCCTACAGGAATCCCCTCCGCAAAGTGAGGAGGAACTGATGGGTCTGCTCAAAGAAACCGGATACGACCTTATTCCTGTTGAGCCCTCTATGGATGAGCCTATGGACGAGGGTATGCCTGTGGAAGAAGAGTTCCCCGGAGACGAGGGCCCAACCGAGGGAGGCGATGCCGTCGATATGATGGAAGAGATGATGCCCCCCGGAGCGGGCAAGGGACCTGTCGCTGGTCTTCGGCTTGAAACCCTGCAAGTCGCGGACAAAGTTATGCGCGACGATCGTAAGAAGAAGGGTGGGAAGAAAGAAACCCCCAAGGATGAGGAGTCCTGATGTCCGAGGAAGTTGAGGCAGGGGCCGCACCCGCGCCCGTAGAATCTGTTGAGGCCCCAGTAGCTGAGGCGGCTCCGGCTGCTGAGGCCGTTGAAGCAGAACCAGTTGCGGACGAAGCTCCTGTATCTGAAGACATCTCCCTGTCAGAAGAAACGGAGTCGGGAGAAGGAGCCCCTGCCTCTTTCCCGGGAGCAGACGAGTTTGATTGGGAGGCTTGGGACGCGAACGATGACAGCTTCCCAGACCAAGTACGTCCGTGGGCAAGCCGTCTGCGGAACCACTACTCCAAGGAGATGGATACCCGCATCTCTGATATGGACAAAAGCCGCGAGATTTACGAGGCCCTGCTCTCCGGGCAGGAAGATCCTCGATTGGGCGAGTACCAGACAAAGATTGATGCTTGGACACACAAGTACAATGATGCGTATGGTCAGCTTGAAGTTATGCAGAAAGAATACGAAGAATACAAGAAAGTTGTGAACGAAGCGATCGATCAAGAAGCTCAGGAATATGCGGATAAATTCAGGGAAGTTAATTCGGACATCTTCAATGATGCCAAACTCACTGATACCTTCGCAGAACTACTAGAGCAGGGATGGGAGTTAGAATCAGCGGTGGTGGCAGCGCGTCTACCGACTGAGGCTCTAACTCTGGCAAAAAAAGCTAAGGCAGACGGGGTTCCTGATTCCTACGCTTTACGTTTGGCCGAAGGTGCGAAGAGTAAGTCTGTGAAGCCCCGTCCGGGTGCTGAGATTACGTCTGGCGCAACCACCCCCGCACGCTCGCCCACACAGGCGAAGTTGCAGGAAGAGACAAGTGCGATGTCCCTGAAGGACTATCGGGCTCAAGTTGCGCGTAACGCCCTAAACCGTAGGAGGTAAACATGGCGATTTCCCCAGACGTACTGGCGACCGCTCTTAATGAGCTGATGCCGTCGTACTCAAATCTTTTTGTCAAATGGCACCCACTTCTTGAAAAAGTGATGGAAGGTGGCAACATGGACCGCGCTAGTCTGAAAGGACCCAAGCGTGAGTTTGCAGTTGTCACAGATGGTCCCGGGACTGTAACGGAAGTTGCAACCGGAACCGAAATCATCGCAGGTGGACGTTCTCAGAACGCTCATCGCGGAAACGTGATTGCTCCCCGTCTCATCTATGCATTCGATGTCCCCGGAAAGGACTTGGCAGAAGCGAACGGTGAGATGGATCTCGCCAAGATTCTCCAGAACTACCCGGAACTGGCCCTCGCTGACTTCCATGAGTTGATCTCGAATCAGCTTGGAACTGGCGCAGGCACCGGCAACGTCGGCGGCTTCTGTACTCTCAATGGCTCAACAACCTTCAACCCACAGGGTGCTGGTACTCGTCAGGGTGTCTTTCAGTTTGCTACACCAACGCAACAGATTGCAGCCGGGAACACGGTACATGGCTTGAGTCAAGCTACGGTGTCGGGCTGGGTCAACCAGTACCAAGACATCACCTCGTTCGCGGTTGATGGTCGGACCCAGATGCGTAAGGCGTACTACGCTGCTTCGCGTCAGGGCAAGACCCTCGGTCCTGTTGACTTGATGATCGGTGATGAGGCTTCTTACCTCAACTACATCGACGATCTGGACGACGCAGTGCGCGTGGCGAAGATTGAGGGCGACAAGGCTCCCAGCAACGTCCGTCAAGGCGTGAAGTTCCTCGATGCGAATTTCTACCTCGATGATTCAATCGACGTGAGCAATGCGGCCTTCACTGCGGCTGCCGCCAACGATGGCGTCATCTACGGGTTCAAGACTCCGACTTGGAATATGTTCACTCTCGGACACGACTCAAATCGTGAGACGAAGGGCGACTTTGCCGTTCGCGGACCTTTCCGTATCCCCGACCAAGACATCTACAGATATGAGATTGTTTTGATGATGGGGCTGCACACCACTCAACTTCGTGCTAACTTCGCTGTAACCGGCGCAGGCACGGCATAAGGGGGTATCATGGGATTTACAGCAGCAGGTATCGCAACAGATACCGTTACTACTACACAGCAGGCACCGCTTGGTTTCGAGTTGACCGTTCCTAACGGCGACTACGGATTTCAGACGTGGGTCTACATCAAGAATGTCGATGACGGACCAACCGCCCTTGCGGAAGGCAACCCCGTTATGACGCTGGATGCAAGCGACTCCACAAGGGCCGAGTACTACCAAGTGCAAATCTGCCCAACGGGGAGGCACTCGGCAAAGAAAGTCGTGGGTGTGGCGCAGCATGCGATTGCGGTCAACTCGTACGGCTTTGTGTTGAAGTCTGGCAAGGGCAGCGTCCTCGGTGGTGCTACTACCGACTCGGGCCTCTCCTTGATGACAGACACCTCGACTGCCGGTGAGGTCATTGCTTTGGACACCACAGGCGGACAAAACGATGCTTGCATCGGAGTGTCGTTGGGTGACCTTGCTGACGCGACGGTTGGCTCTGCCATCATTAGCTGCGGCGTCTAGTAGTAGATGAATCTTAAGGAGATTCGGAACGCGATGTTCGCTCAGGCGGATTGGTCACCCGGCCAGTCCCCTGAAGCGATCTCGCGGGTCGATGGCTTTATCAACCGCGCTTACAAGCAGTTGATGCTAGAGGCTCCGTTTCTCTTCTTTGAGTCGGAGGTGCATTTGGCTACAGAGCCAGATGTGGCCTCCAAGTCTGATAGTGACAAGGTGAAGATCACGGACACCAACAACACTTTGCCTCTAGAGGCCCGAGATCCGTGGACTTGGGAGACGACCTATATCTCCACCGATGTGACGAATCAGCCCGACACATACACAGAATGGAAGTACGACCGCAGTTGGGACGGGCGTATGATTGAACTCACTCTCAGTGATGGTACTAAACACACCAATCAAATCCGCACTATTTGGTGGGACGCGAGTGATAAAGCGTACAAATTTACTCTGGTAGAGCCTTGGCCCACAGAGGTGAACGGGTATGGTCCGTTTAAGTACCGGGTCTACACCAAAGACTATGCTTTCCCTGACGACCTTATCGAGTTTAAGTCTGCACATCTGCGGAACAACTCCAACAATTACAACATCGATGTGCTGGGCCAGCAGGAGGCCGAGGACCGCCAACTGGTAGCCCCAAGGTCTGAACTGGCCTCGGGTATTCCCCGCGTGATGTTCCGCCGCCGACACCTCAATCTAATGAACCCGACGTCTGCCCCGAAGGCGGAGGCGATGAGCACGGGGATCAAGGCCACTGGTGGCTACGCCTACCCATGGCAGGGCCCTGAGCCTCCGGGGGAGTTTGAGTACATCGTGACGTACACTTGGGGTAAGAGGGACATCCAGTTTAATCTCCCCGGACTGGCCCACTGGCGGGGCTATGCGGAGCGGTGGCAGAACTATGAGGGCGCACCTATCCCTTCGGGACGGCAGGAGTCTTTTGCCTCAAGCCCTCCGGCTACGACCTCCGTCTTTGACGCTGCCGCGAACCGTTACCGGGAACCACTGTACGAGTCTGCACCCTCTCCTTCTTCAGGGAAGGTACGGAACAACGTATCGGCCCCGTCAGTCTGGGCAGGTTCTCGCTACGCGGCGATCAAGCTTGTTCTACCGAACATCGAATACGCGATGGGTTTCTTGAGTAAGCAGGGCCTGAAGCCCTACGAGAGGCAGTCAGACCACCAGAGTGGCATCCATGTACGCATCTACCGGAAGAGGCTGGACGCGCACTTTGAGGGCTACGAGTCACTCCCTTACCGCATCGACGGGCTGGACGAAAACTCCGTGTTGGAGACAGCAGCTACCTTCTACTTACTGGCCGAGTTCCGCATTGATGGGACAAACGCTGCGGTGTTCTACGACAATGGCGAGGTGATTCCCGACAGGAACCGACGTCTTCGGGATGTGCACGGGTATCAGACGTTCCAGTTCTACCCGCGCCCGGACAAACGGTACACTGTCGATGTGCGCTGCATCCGTAGGCCTGACGATCTGACGGATGACAGTGATACACCTTTGGTCCATGCTGAAGCGACGAATGTGCTGGTTCAAAGGGCAATGACACACCTGTACGAAAGCATGGGGAACTTCCAAGCCGCTCAATTATGTGAGATGCGTTACAACAAGGAATTGAAGACGCTCACAAAAAGATACGGAGATCTACGCCCCTCGGGCGTTCCTGTGTTAAAGCGGATGACGAGAGCAAAGTCAACGTACCGCAGCAATCGGTATTACCGGAAGTGGTACGAAACATCCAGCTAGGGAGATAGTATGGCAGTGAAGATGGTTTGTGGTGGCGTTTACGAGGTCATCGAAGAGAACGGGCGTATCAAGCAGGCGTCGTTGGTCGCACTGACAGTCGAACCCGGTGGGGCAACTATGGGCACGCTTATGTTTAGCGGTTATGCTCCTGAGTATCTGAGTGAAGATTCAGAGCGGTGGGCGCAGTTTCAGCTTATTGGGCGGCCTGCATCACCCAAGGTAGGCAGACCGAAGAAGGGGTAGTGGATGGACCGGCGTGGAAAAGGATCTCTCGGCCCATATCCGCTGCGGGTACAATCAGGACAACTGTTCCTGCCGAATGAAATCGCAAGCAAGATCGAAAACATGGTCCCGCAGGCTGAAGGCACTTTGCGGTCAGTTATTGGTCCTGCTGCTCTTTTCGACCTCCGAGCCGAGAAGACGGAGCATGAGGAGTACCCGGAACGTCCGCCCTCATTGCCTGATCCCAGTGTTGGAGATCAAGTAATAGAGGTTGATGTCTACGACGGGCGCGAGTACGAAAATGGCAACCCCAACCCAACAACCGAAAAACAGTCCCACTTCAACTATGGGGAGAACCAACACGGGATCTATCACGCTCTCCTAAAGAACGGAGAACGGGATGTGCTGGTGCTACATACCGGAGACGAGATCTGGGAGTTTGCTGGGTGGCGGGCGTATGACAGTTACCCTTGGCGCAGACTACTTGGGCCCGAGATTGACGACGATAAGACGGGTTTAGTGGCGAACCTCGTAGACGATACACGGCCTCGATTTCCCACCCAGTTCGCGACCACAAGCAATGGCATCATCATCGTCCCCCAAGAAGGCCGTGCCTATTTCTACGACGGTGTGCAGATCATGCCCCTCGGCTTCTCTGAGCGTCCCGGCGCACCATCTGGACGTGGACCCCGGAGTTCCAAAGCTAGGTCCACCAATCGAGGCAGAGGTGTTAATGATCAAGCGTACACACATGACAGTACCGAGTACGAAACTGCCGCAGGAGGAAAGTACAAAGCAGGCATGACTCACGGGGCAGGCAAAGCCCGGATCGGCACCCTTGCGGAACTCACATTCGACGCCTCTGTATTTGCCTCATCGGCTGACACAACGAATGCATTACAAGCCGGGTGGATCCGCAGAGGCATGTGGCGGGCCCGGACGCAGTTCATCGATCAATACGGAAACTTATCCGCCCCCTCTAGGCCCTCAAGCGAAGTCGGCATTGATTTTCAGCCCTCGGTGATCCCAGATCCCTCCGAAGACGGTTTGGTGTTCCACGTTCGCGTGGACAGTCTGCTCAAACAGCTTGCTTGGGCAGGCATTGTTTCTGGTCCAGATCACTGCGTAGGCCGTATTCTACACAGGACAAAAGACCTCATCAATTCAGGGGACGAAAGTTACTACGAGCTTCCTTTAGACACGACGGGGGTCACGACTGCTTTTGCTACCCTGCCCGATAATGTCAGTCAGTTGTACCCGGACAACATCCCTGATGCTTTCCTTGTCCGCAAGGCCCAAGAGGTAGACCCAGTACCCCCGTTTAAGCTGTGTGCGATCGCTTTCAGTCGGTTGTGGGTAGCCAATACCCCTGACAGCCCCGGCATGCTGCGGCCCTCCGAACCGGGCTTTTGGGGGACGTTCCCTTCGGACAAGGAGATATACCCAGACGCCACTGGAGCGGAGATCACAGGCCTACATCGCGCCGACAGGGGCCTTCTAGTGTTTACCCGGAGAAGTACCTTCTTGGTCCAAGCTTCAGACGATGGCGCGCGGTTTCGGTCGGCTCCGGTGTCTGCGGATGTAGGTTGCGTGGCCCCTTCTTCTATCCAAACCCTAGCGGACGGTCGGGTCATTTGGCTGGGTGTAGGTGGGTTCTACACATTTGACGGGAATCAGATTAGTATTGGTTCCCCTACGCTCGGTAAGGAGTTTCGTCGGGTTACCCGTGCTCGGGAGAGGCAGGCGGTAGCTGCGTTTGATGCTAGGACGAACGAGTATCGGTGCTGGGTATCTGTCGATGGCTCCGTAAGGAACAACTTCTGTTTTATCTACGACGGGCAGGGTTGGAGGACGCGCACAGATGTGGTCGCTGATGCTGTCTGCATGACGCAAGATCATAGAGACTACATGCTTATCGCGGGGAATGTAGCAGATGATGTCGGCTTCCGGGGCCCATTTGTGCTCGATCACAGCGGAAACAGGCGGGATTTAACCTTGAATACACTCATCGACGCCCGTACCTCAATGATCGAAACCTCTTGGTTGAACGCAAACACGTCTCAAGAAAAGAAGACGATGTACGTTCTCTATGTGTGGTTGCGTGAGACGGCGGACGCGGAGATCACAGTAGAAGTCATGCGGGATTGGCGCGAGAACGTCCTTGAGACAGTCCCTTTGAAGCGGTATCCCAGCGACGACCCTCCCAATTTCTGGGGAGACACAAAGTGGGATCAAGACGACGCTGTATTTGTAGAGAGAAGGCCTTACTGGACCCGCGCACAGGTATATGTCCCATCCAGTGAAGTGGTCAAGTTCCGCATCAAAGGCACAGGGCTCTGGGAGTTCACAGGTATTCAGGTAGAATTGGCCCCGAGGGGTTATGGTGGAGCACAGACACCGCCATAGGAGGCATCGTGGCTTGGAAATATCCGAAGCACTCGCTTCAAGAAGAGTACGTCATTGAGATCGATCCGATCAATGAGAATTTCCTCTCTGTGGTGGAGGAGACTTCAGGCTATCTCAATGAGCACAACTTGCGTGCCCACCCCATCTTTAGGGACGATGTTGATAACGTATCTCCAACGATTACACGGGACAGCCTAGCTAACTCAGGAAGCATGAAGCTTCACGTCAGCCAGCACAACGGGGCCCACTCGCTTGCCACAGGGTATGCGGTAGTGTTCGCTCCCGGAGGCGGTGGCCCCCGCCGTACAGGTACAGTGATAGCCCCGGACAATTGGGTGGCCCTTGCAAAAAAAGATGATTTCCAGACCTTCGCCCAAGTGGGTTTAGGCGTCACATTCACAGCGACGGGCGGCCCCGTATGGCTTTGTGCCTCCATCAATATCCATTGTCACGATTTGGCGCGATACGCATTCACCACGGGGTCCACGACAGACGAGGAAGAAGCTGGGCTACTTAGGGACTACGGTTATGTTTGCCCTACAATAGTAAGCTCCCTTCAGGGCCAGAAGGGGTACGGGTTTAACGTCGCGATAGAAGTAGACGGCTCCATCATCTACGAATCTCTTGTGGGTACTGGAGACATCTCAAACGAGTTCTACGGAACGGACCCCGCAGACACTGACATCACTGCCCCGCAGGGCGGCGGTGGCATCAACGGAGCCATGATCCCCGTGGTGACAGATGCTATCGTGACCCTGACCCCGGGACAACATACGGTGCGTGTTGCCGTCATGGACATCATGGCGTCCAACCGAAAAGCTACGAGCCCTACGTTTATTGCGGGTAGATCGATCTTCGCGTTGGAGTTGCTACGATGAGTATCAAGTACGTTTACTTAGAACCCGGTTCCCCTTTTAGTGCTGCGGCTATCAATTCACGGTTCGACGCAGCACAAACCGGCATTAGCGACTTAGCTATTGCAGACCTAAGCGTTGGGGCCCTCAACGCAGAGCACATGCCCTCACCCATAGGACAGCATAACGTAGAGCCCACGGAGCAGGTCTTTACTGTAGAATCCAATATGGCGTTTGGCACAACTAATCGATACGACGAAGGCAGCGGTTGGACGAAAGGAGGCTTTCTAACCCAGCCCGTACTGACTTTTAATCCTCCTCTGGTCTTAGGCATGGACGAAATTACAAACGAGGGCGGACAAAGGGTAAGTGCGGTTATCCTACTCGCGAACGTGGCTATTAGCGATATGGCACTGAAAACGGCTGCTGGCATCTCCCTCCCCGGCGTAGGCCTCGATGGACTTAACGAAAGCAAGGATGGGTTGGCCCTTACCTTTTATATTACCAGTAGCCTCAGCGGCGGTACGGCCATACCCCTGACGGGCAGCCAACGAGCTACCTCCCCGGGGGCGACCATCAAGTACGGTGATACAAACCCCTTTCCCAATGATCATAACTGCGATCGAGACATCGCTATGCGTTATGTAGTGACTAGCTCTATGCTAGAAGATCTAGGTCTGAGCAATATTGAGCAAGTAAGAATAGGGTTTGAGCGTCCGGGCTTTGGCGATTGGTATCGTGAGATGTCCTTTACTATATCTAAGTACAACATGACAGCTATCCCTATCCACTCTTCAGTTGGCGAGGTGATGGAATGAGCAAAATCGTTATTCCCGATGGTGTAACCGGACACACCCCGGATCCCGATCAGTGGTACGGATACTTTTACGACCCGTATAGCGATAGTTCGTTGTCTATGATCAATGGGGGCCTAGACGCCGATAACATGGACAGGTTCTCAGATCGATCTGTGCCTTCCGCAGCGATTCAGAAAAACGCGATGACGGGAGCGGATTCGGTCGCAGGGACCGCAAACTTAGACTACTTCGGCGGTCCCGACATTAACGGGAGTGGTTGGTATCAAGGAATAGGAAAACCGGAAGCCGCGTCTACCCGGGGCATACCCATCCCGGGAGCATCCATCCAGATATACCTGCCCTTCAAGGCAAGAGTGCTACTCACATGGAGCCTGTCCTTCTTTAACGATTCCGCCGCCATTACAAAATTTAGTGTTATCCAGCTTTTCGTCAATGGGAAGGCGGCAAATCGAATCATGGAGGGGACTACTGCCCCGACTTCACAGGACGCACAGCAGCGGCGCGTCGGTCGGTGTGTGATTAATAGTGCCGACACCTACCTACGAGATCGATACAAGGGCCGGTACTGGTGTGGACATAAGTGGATCGGCACAGCAAATGGTGAGACGCAGTACCTAGAAAAGGGCTACCACACTGTCAGCCTCCGGGTTACGGCACATCAAGACATCAAGCAAACACGAATCCGTGCGCGTTCGATGAAGTACATCTATTTCAAGTACGGAGAATAGACATGGCCAAAGGCTCTAAGGTATCGTCTCCGGGAGACACCAAGTACAATCCACGCAAGGAGTTCAAGCGTAGGGCGGGCGAGGAAATGCTCCGCGCAGACAGGGCCCGCAAGGACTTGGAGAAGACCAAAGCGGCCTTGGCGGCAGATCCCTACAAGGGGGGTAAGAGCCCGCAGGAGAAGATGCTGGAAGCTGCCATGACTGGTGGGGCGGCTGCCGCTGGTACGGTGGCTACGGGTGCCGGACTGGAACGCGCCGCGATGGGCCTCGGGGAGCAAGGGTTCCAAGCACAGACAATCGCGGAAGCACAGCAAGGCCTAGGCGGGACCATCGAGTCTGCGACGGCACGGGGTGCAGGTATTGCAGAACAAAGTAGCTTGGCTCAGGCAGAACAGGCTCGTCAGAGCGTTCGTCAGGAAGAAGCCGACATGTTCGCCAAACAGCAGTATGCCGATGGGATGATGCAGCAAGCTTACACCAACCGCTTGGCAGCACAAGAGGCTACGATGTCCAACATCCAGAGCGGTGTGCAACTCGCAGCCGCAGCAGGCACCATGGGCGTCACAGCCGCAGCAGACATTGGCAGTATAATTAACGCTGGGTCTTTGCAAGGAGGGCTGGATACGGTCGCAGGTGCTGTCCGAGGTGCGGGTGCTCCCCAATATAATACTTATGGAGGGGGCACTGGTCCCGCACAGTTCTCGACACCTGATACCACGCTGACTATGCCCGGAGGATAAGGAGGAACCATGGCTGAAGAGAAAGAGACAAAGAAGGTTCCTCTTACTGGATCTCTAGAGCGGAGTGCTCGGGGCTTCCGTGATGCTAGGAAACGCGCACGCTACGAGAACCTCCAGCGACTTGCGGGGCGACCCTTACCGGGCGGCGACATGAAGGCGAAGGCGGACTACAACCGTTCTCTGGTCGATCTGTTGAAGGAGATTGGCATGGTCGAAGGCCGGGAGTATGCGGACGAAGCCAGCAAGAGAAGTGCACGGGTGACAGCCACTACGGCCTTCATCAACGGGGTTGTGCAGATGATCAACACGGAGAAGAGGACAGCCTCTGCGGATAAGATCGCCCAATTACGCGCCTACGAAAGCTACTTTCGGAACATAATCACCGCACTGAACGCATCTGGGGGCATCGCTGCTATTGCTCGCGGAGGTCGGATCGATGGCGAGGCCGAACAAAAACTGCTGGAAGACGTTCTGGGCAAAAAACTCCGGGGATCAACGGGTGAACCGGAACTCTGGAACAAAATTGCCGCCCGTATCCCGGACAAGTCACAACGAGATGAGTTCATCCGCAAACTAGGGAACGCCGAGATGGTAGATATTGATGTTGATCAGTGGATTACACAAGTCGATGCGTTCCGTACTTCCTACAATAAAAGTGCTACGGACATGGGATTTGGGTTGGTCCCCGAACTACAGGGCCTAGAAGCTGAAGATCTAGCCGCGTATGACGTAAATGTGGAAGACCCAACTGCGGTTGCAGGTTTTCGTACAGGTCTTTCCATGGCGTTTGACCCCGAGGCACCCTTGGCCCAGTACCTTGCTAACCCCAAGCATATCGATGCGTTTAACCCCAGCTTCCCTAGCAATATGTCCAACATTATGGCGGACCTTGCACGCGCCGTCTCCGGGGGCTCTATGGATTTAGGGTCAGGTCGGGTCGAAGAGTTGATCGATCGCTTAGTAGGAGACGTTACCGCATCACCGGAAGACCGCTCGGAGATCGATCCCAACGCAGGTTACAGGCAGCAGATTATGCAAGCAATGGAGCGTCCTGATGCACCTGTGAGTGTACGAGAAGCCCAGAAGGCCCTGATGGCTGACCCTAACTATCAAGCGTTCAAGCAGGCCATGGGGTTTGAGACAGAACAGGCCACGATCAAGTCCCTAATGCAGATGCTCCGACATACGGACAAGCAGCGGCGGAAGAGAGATCGAGTACGCATGCACAGCTTTCGTAAGGGCGGCTACGAGGACCCCAAAACACAGAAGGTATTTGAGTCCTTACAGAGCCAGAGAGCAGAGGCGTCGAAGACAGGGGCCCCCGGCGCGGGCATGATTTTAGGGGCAACATCGACAGAAGATGTTACTTCTACGGGAGAAAAGACGGACAGCGAGTAGGTACGCATGGCGGATGATTTCTCCTCAAAGGTCGCGGCGCGTCAGCCTGCCCCCAAGCTGACTGTTGAGAAGCCTAATCCGCTTTACCAGCAAGCTGCGTCCGAACTTCGTAGTCTGAAGAAGGAACAGAAGCCGACCAAGACCAAGGGCATCGCCGGAGATACGGCGCGTTTCAGTGAGATCCGCAGCCAACTCCCTGACCAAGCAAAGTTCAATGCGATCCAAGAGGAACTCCGGGCGCGGCGATCGATCTTCCAGAAGGGCTTCGGACAAAATCTTCTCGACGATCAAGTGACCCGCCTTGGACGCATCCTCAAACGCCGACGGATTGAGAACACCTCCGAGAATCAGGAAAAAGTCCTCAACTCTCTGCTCTCTACCGTCCGGGAACAAAAGCCCTACAGTGCGAGTAATTACTTATTCAACCCGGATAAGGAAGACGAGTTCGATGGAGACGCCGCAGAGGTGCTCAACGTCTGGTCTATGGCGAATCTTACGACCAAGTTTACATCGCCCAAGGAGCTATACGACAACTTCGCAGCTACCGAGAAGAAGCAGGAGGCCCTCCGAGAAGAAGCAGCGGACATCCTACAGCAGTACGCGCAACAGCAGACCCCTGACAGTATCGTGCTGGCCGTGGCAGGTGGGGAGGTCATTGCAGAGGCTGCACGCTTCGGAGAGGCTGTCGATCGACAAGTGGCAGAGGTCGCCCCAGATGCGCTGACGAAGATGCTGTACTCGGACAATACGGCCCACCAGATTTTACGGCTGGCGGCACTCGGTAACGACAAGGACAAGAGCATTGAGGAGCTTACGGAGGCGTTGGGGAACCGCGCTGACGCAAAGTACGCTCTCACGAACGCTTACTTCAGCCACAAGGCAGCACGACCGAACGCAGTCTACATCCCCTTCATGCAGACCCCGGACGGACGGACTGTGCAGAACGGGCGATCTGTACAACACGGACTGGAGATAGCTTTCTTCGGGCACAGACGACAAAAGAAAGGCTACAACGCAGGCGAGGTCCCTCCTGAAGAGGCCAAAGAGATGCGGGAGTGGGCCAGAAAACGTGCACGTCGGGTCATGGCCCCGTTATTCCAGAGAGGCCACAACATCTGGGCGTGGGACGACCCGCAAGGCATGAAGAGGGACTACATCGAGGGGCGAGGTGCTCTCGCATCCGTAGCCAAGACCTTGGAGATCGCGAATTCTGTCGTCACACTGGGCCTAGACGAGTACATGGGGGACATCCCCGATAAGACTGTGCGTGCGGCCCTCGCATTGCTACTCCCTCGGTCAGCGGCAGGGAAGCTGGTCCAGCAGGGTGAAGACGTAGGGACAATTCGTCGTCCAGAGTTCTTCGGTACTCTCCTCGGGGACACCGCCATCACGAATGCGTTCGATTACCTGCTTAGGCTCGACCCTATCGAATTCGTCGGGGCGTCCTTCAAGAGAGCACGCGAAGACTACGCGGATGAAGGCGGTGATTTCAAGGGTAGGCCCGCAGGTGTGCTTCGGCACATGGCTAACAACTACGGTAGTGCCGAACACATCGACACGATTGTCTCCTCGGACGATTCCGCCGGTCGGTTGTTGTTTGAGTTTGGCGATGTGTTCATCTCACCTTTCTTAGGGAAGTATGGAGAAGAGAACCCCGGGCTAGGTAAGATCATTGGTGCCATGCCTGTGATCACGGCACTGATCTACAGTCCAGATGCGCTGATGGGGCTCGCGTTCTCGCCACAGATAGCGAGAGCCACAGGGAGAGCCACCATCCGTGCCGCCGGACTAAGGGGCCGCGCCATGATGGGTCGGGGAACCGAGAAGTATCTGATGACCGCTTTCAACGCGGCAAATAGGGCCGTCCCTGAGATCAAGACGATTGAGGACAGCAAGAAATACATCTCGGTGCTCTTTGATGAGGCGGCGAGAGATCCAAGTGGCGCAGCACAGGTCCATTTACGCATGGCGGGCCTTGACATGGCAGCAAAAGCAGACTTGATGACGGCAGCGAGGCAGGCCCCCCAGCGTGTGATGGACATGTATGGCCGTTTGCGGGAAAGGTCTGCAAAGCTCCTAGAGTCAAGTACAAACAAACAGGAGAAAGCACAAGAAGCTGTCAGTACAGATGAGGCCCTCCGTTTGCAGTTCGATGCCGCCCAAGACTTCCTTGCAGGCGCGGAAGCAGGTATCCAGCAGCGTCGTCTGATGATTAAGCAGAAGGAGGCGGACCTAAAGCGTGCTCATAAGGCGGAAGCCGCGCACACCAGACTGTGGGGCAAGCGCGCGGAAAAGGCGAAAGCGAAAGGGTACACCCTAAAAGCAGAGGAAGTGGACGATCTCCTGAAAGTTATCCATGGTGACATGACGCCCAAGAAGTTCCTCGTTCGCTACGCGGATGACGAAGGTTTATTCAAAGGCGTCAACGAAAAAATCCTCAGGAAGCGGGCCCCGGGGATGCTGAGGCGGCACTTGAAAGCTCTCCCGGGAGTGGCCGAAGCGGAGGCTCTCAAGACACTAAGGGCTCGGGTAACCGTCGAAGAGAAGACACTGCGGAAGAACATCGAAGACCTGAACCAGTACCAGACCAAGAAGCACAAGGATGCACAGCAGTTCCTCAAGGGCATCGTTAAAGGGGTTTCTCGCGAGGACTTGACAGGCGCGGGTATGCTGAAGGTACAGGCTGCCGCGCTGGCCAAGCTAGAGGGCTTCCGTCGTGCCGCCGCTAAGCTTGAGGATGCAGAGGATGCAGTGAAAGTTGCAAAGGCTCTGGATGATGGAGAGGTCAACCGCGTCGGGGTACAGGCGTTTCAAGATTACTTGGCCTCGGTGAGGAAGAGCGCACGCGCTGCTATTGCGATGTCTCGAATCCCCGACGAAGACTACGCTCGTATTGTAGACGCTATCTCGCGCAGGGCCCGGGAGGACGTAGCGGCAGATGCACTTGCCATGTCAAGAGTACGGGCGGGGGTCAAGCAGGGCAGGTTCCTAGCCAAGATGCCCGACGACGAGTTGATCGATGCCCTGTTCACGGCTGAGTTCCTTACCAACGTGTGGAAGGACCCTTACGGTTTTGCACAACTGGAGATCAGGAGCCCTAATGCGGCGGGCCTCCTCTTCCGTGATTGGCGTACATGGGCAACATGGGCAGCGATTACGCTCAAAGAACTTGGGGAACACTACACCTTCTTTAAGACCAACTTGAGGTTCCTTGACATCAAAGTGCGCGGGGACATAGACGAGGAAGCCAAAGCCGTTGCCCGCAGGACGCAAGACATCCTCGACATGGCCAACTTAATTTTGGACAACATCGACAACCCGGCGGCAGCGGCTAGAGCCTTGGACAATTTGCTAATCTCCGGGGGCATCCAGAGTATCAAGTCACGGTGGAATCTCCCCTTCACACCTCAACAAGAGGTGACCCTCACAGGGCTCGTGGGACTGGACGCCTCTCTGATTCGGATGGCGTCAGACTACTTCCTCGATGGTTTTCGTGCTCATGAGGCGGTGAAGGTACGCAAAGGTGGCAAGACCATTGAGATGTCCGACGACATGGCCCTGAATGCGGCGATCAGAGCCTTCGTCAGCGACAAGAGCGTACTGGTCACAAAGAACTTCTTTGAAGCAGTTGACGACGCGCCTGCGATTATGTCGCTGGTTAAGAGCGAGATTAAAGAGACGTTTCTCAAGAACGCGCAGGAATTTGAAATGCTTCCTGATACCGAACTTCTTGAGATTGTGCGGCAAACAATCGTCAAAGCTCTGGGTAAACACAATGTGGCTACTGTAGATCTCACGAGTACAAGGCAGGCCACAGCACAGGCGAAAGTCCTGTTCCACAAAGCCGTCGTCCTCGGGGCTATGCAGAAGAAGTTCACCGATCGGCTCTATCACATCCTCGGCCCACGCTTTAACGAACGCATGGCGTTGTCGATGAACTACTACATGGGCATGGGGCAGCGTGTCGGGGACGAGTTCCTCGCAAAGGACTTCACTGTTGGTGACTATGTGATCATGCGAAGTGATTCTGAATTGGCCAACAAGCTCCTTCAGGGTAAGTATCCAGACCTCGATACGGTCAAACGTAGGTACGAAGAGCCCGGTGTGGACAAGGGTGTTCTCTCATCCCGTACTCCAGAGCAGGTAGAGGCCAAGGTCGAGAACATGACGTCGGCCAAAGAGCTAGTTGACTGGATGGCTGAGAACGCTTTGAGTGAGACGTACCGCAACATCGCGAAGGTCATTGCTCCGCATATCTCCGGGGACGTGGCCCTGAAGATCACCCGAGGCAGGGAGGGCGCACTGGGCTCTGTTCACTACCGCGCAGCAGGTGCTCCCGGAGGGACCCGGGTTGTTGAGTTGCGTCTCCGCGAGGCGAAGAGAAGAAACACCGGCATGACCGAAGGGACCATTATCCATGAGCTTCTGCATGCTGCAACCGTGCAACGGCTTGCCGAGGGACGCGCCGCTGCCAAAGGGACTGACCTCCACAGAGCGTTTCAAGACTACTCTGCGTTCTTCAAGGAAGTCAAAGCCAAGGCAGGGGCCATTACAGCAGGCGGGAAGAAAGGCGCGAACCTCCGCAAGACGCTTGGACTCGACGACCTGTCTCGGACAGACCTCGCTAAGGTCAGATACGGGGTGTCGAATGATAGAGAGTTCCTCACGAACTTCTTCCAGAGCCCCCCGTTGCAGCGCGTGCTAGAGGCGATCCGAGAGCCGAAGTACCGGAGTGCGTTCAACCACACGAGCGACATCCTCGGGGATGCCCTTGGTATTCAGAAGAAGGAGCGCAACGCCTTTGGTGCTCTGGTACAGGCCACGACGCAGATCTTAGAAGGCGCAGCTTACAAGTCACCCCAAGCGGCAAAGAACGCGCTCGACCCTACCCTGACCCTCGGCCCCTCACGGGGTGTGTCTGACGTCCCGGGACCGCAAGCCAAGACAGGATACACGCAGAGGGTAGCAGGTGAAGCTCCTGCTAAAAAGAGCTACAAGCGCATGGGCTCCATCGAAGGCGCGGCCTTAGAAGCAGTGGGCAGACCTGCTGTCCGTATCAACAAGATCGAAGGTAACCGCGTCTACTTGAACGACGGACGCATCGTATCCCCGGAAGAGATTGTACACAGGGACATCCAGCTATCCATCTTGGATGCAGTTGATGGCTTCGCATTGTGGGGCTTGGAGACAGTAGGCACCCTTGGACGAGTGAAAGTCAACAAGATGCTGCGCTCTAGCAAAGCCACATACGCCCGGATGGTAGCGCACTCTGTGGATGCACAGGGCAACGTCCGTATGATTCCTCAAGATCTCCTCGTCAGCTTCAACCGGCAGTTGGACGAGATTGTCAAAGAACTCGACGAGGCCATCAGCGAAGCAAAATCTACCTACCGATTTGCTAAACTTGGTACTAATACATTCAACAAGTTCGTTTCGTGGTGGAAGCAGTCTATCCTCTTCGGGCTGTTGATCCCCCGGCCTGCGTACTTTATGAACCAGTGGTTTGGGGACTTCAGTCAGATTGCACTGGAAGTAGGCTGGACTGAATCAATGGGGCTCTCCCTCATGGGTAGCCTCGGGTACATGCCTATCTATGGAAAGGCCCTTCAGAACGCCGCTATCGAGCAGGCAGCCAGAGTCTCCCCCGGGGCTACCCCGTTGCCCCTAGCAGTAGGAGCCATCTTTAATACAGAATTGGATAAGGTCCTACGGGCTGGGGACGACATCATCAAGGGACTTCCTGAAGGAGACATGACTGCCGCGAGGTTCTACGGGGAAGCTATCGAAGACGGCATCGGAGAATTCTTGCGCGTCAGGGACTTCGGTAAGATCATCAAGGACGACGTGCGCCGTCTTCAGCAGCAGAACCCCGGGTACTTTGAGGCTCTGACTCGATCGGGTTTCGGGACCAAGTATGTGCAACGTACTATGGAACTGAAGATCAGGGAGGTCACCCGGAGACAACGCCTGCTGCTGTACACACACCTCCGCGTCAACCGCCGCATGGATAGAGCAGCCGCAAAGCAGATGCTGACCAATACGATGTACGACTGGACCTACTCCGTCAGCCGCATGGAGCGGGAGATGCTCGGAGAGTTGGTCCTGTTCTACACGTTGACAAAGAATGCGTTTGCACAAGTGTTCCGTACTTTCTTTGAGGGCGCAGACATCGGGACCAAAGAGTTCCTCAAGAAGTACATCCGGGGGGATACCAGAGTGCAGCGTCTCGATCTGATGTCGCGCCTATCGAACACCCCTGTCGCAGGACTGCTGGACCCAGAGCGTGAACTGTCGCCCGAGGAGCAGAAGGAGATAGCGACCAAGATTCGCGTTGCGGATTGGATGCAGGAGTACCCGCTCTTGACGCTCGCTAGTTACACGAAGAGGCAGACCAAACTTATGCTAGAAGAGGGCGGCTACTACAAGCTGCACTACGGCCTCATCGCCCCGAAGGCTACACCCGTGGAGTACGCGATCACAATCTCCCGGATCGCAGAGGCAGTATCTGCATTGGTCTTCTCCATGGGGGACATCGTAGACCCTACCGGGAAGGTGATCCCGTTCTCGACGAATCGAAAACAAGCGGCCTTAACCCTTGTTGATGAGTTCACAGATGAGCTTATGGTCCCTGTCTATGGCAGTGTCGCGGAGAACCTGTTCATGCAGATGCTCGACATGAAGTTCCGTCCGAAGTCTGAGTACGGGCGACGGATGCGTGCTGCCGATATGACCACGGTTGCTCTTTTAGAAAAATTAGGGATCGCAAATGCGGTGATCGATCCCAGAGACAAAACCAAGCGGGTGACCTTTGTGGGCGGACCTCTGACGGATGCAGCCCTAGCAGGCGTAGTCGGGAATGAACTCTATAGGCTACGCACTATGCTCGCGATTGTCTTTCCCGAAGGTAACATATCGCCAGCTAACATCCGGGCGGTTGCGCTGGAGGGTGGACCCAATGCAGCGCGGTTGCAAGCCGCAGGCAATACGCTTAATCTAGGACGTGCAATGGCATACAACGGAGAGACTGAGGCTTTCTGGAGGATGGACGACGTGGACAAAATACGGAAGAAGTACGAGAACCGATTAAAGCGGATGGCGAAGACGCCCGTCAAGAAGGGGGACTAATGTCCGGGCTGGAACAACGTGTTACAAACTTGGAAGAACAAGTCGGTGGTATCCGAGAAACGGTGGCTGTTATTCAAACGGAACAGAAATACACTGTAAGCGCATTAGGGCGCATTGAGGACCGTCTTGACGAGATGGGGCAACGCTCATTGTGGAGCATGACCGGGGCTTTACGTCATCCGCAGACCATCATCATCATCCTCACAGTCCTCGGGGGGCTCTTGGGCAACAATGCCATGATCGCTATGGCTGACAGTATGTCCCAAGCAAATGCAACAGAAACGGTTGACATCACCCCTTAAAGCTAATATCCATCCAGTGAAGGCCACGGGCCCACAGAAGTCGAGGAGACATCAGTATGGCGAATATCAAGCAAAAGTACATCAAAGCCGGTAGGGATTACAACTACGCCGAGGGCGTGAAAGTGAAGGCCGCAGAGGCTATCTCCACTGGATCCGTCGTCGCGGCCACAAGTCACGATGGACCTTTCATGGTTGTGTCTTTGGCAGACAAGGATGCTACGACGACCCGTCGCGGTCGCTTGTTCATGGCAAAACACGCTATCGCTTCTGGATCGTATGGCGTCGTTCTCCCGTGGAAACTTGTTACGGGTGTTGACACGTCCGCCGGTGCTGTTGGTGACTGGGTTTACATTGGTGACGCGGGCGCACCTCACACGTTTGGGTCCGCTCCCGGCAGTAGTGAAGATCGAAAGATCGGCACGATTATCACCGACTCCGCTACGGGTGCTTGGTTGTTTACCGGAGAAGGTCCCGGCGAGCCTAACTAAGGGAGGCTGAATGCCACGCTCAACAACAACCTCTAGGGTTCTTGCTGAAGCCACGATTGCAACCGCGAACATCCCCGGATCTTCTGGGGACACGGTTACGGTCGCCGTTACGGTGCCGACTCGCGGCTTTATCCATCGGGTCACGTTGCTCTGGGGTACAAGCTCCGCCCACCCCGGTGATGAGGACACGGGCGGGTGCTACCTCCACACGTCAGGAGCGGCTGGCACAGGGGCTACTCCTCTTAGCTCTGCACAAGCACAAACAATATTCGGGCAGGCGTTTATCAATCCCGATTATGCGGACTTGGGCGGCGGGGCGTTGGCCATCGGCAGCAGTGTCTTCGTCTACGCCCCCGTGCTTGACTTCGCGTCCGGTATGGGGAGCACTGCGGGCGGTGTTGGTGAAACGATCCCAGCGAATGGCGGCGGTCCAGCGGGACTGTTCTACGACGTATCTGGCACCACGCTCGGCCCAACACAGGGCACCGGCACTATTTACTTTACATGGATCGGCGGGGCGGACATGACCGCAAACGCCATCTTCTGCAAGGTGCGCTTTGAGATTGAGCCTGTAGCCTAAACCCTCACTTGGGATCTGAATGGCCAGCTATAAAGAGTTAGC
>Ga0098040_1000265_pt1 | contig 24884 bp, 64 predicted proteins | sample 7_EtaG_FD_75065 | JGI IMG/M metagenome (GOLD analysis project Ga0098040, IMG submission 75065) | Marine viral communities from the Subarctic Pacific Ocean - 7_ETSP_OMZ_AT15161 metaG | ecosystem: Environmental > Aquatic > Marine > Oceanic | place: Pacific Ocean | collected 2015-01-08
CAATATGACAATTTGTCACAAAATTACAAAATATTTGTCAACGTGTCACGTAATTTGACACATCGTCACAGCACGAGTCATTCTGTCAATCCATATTATTATCGTACACTCTCCCGGTCAATTGTACAAGTGAAAAAAAATAAAAAACATCGTGTAAACATCAAATCTAGGTGTTATACTAATATTGCGTTGACATAGGAGGCGCATTTTGGCTGGGTCAAGAATCAATAGAGGAATGGGAAGACGTGAGGAGCTCCGCAAGCGAGCCGAGGAATTGGCATCGTATCGCGCGTCACGATCGAGTTCTGAGCAACTCGCCCTACTCGATGATCGACTCGGGGTTGGGGTGGGCGCAGTTCGGGAGCGAGCAAAATTGCTGGAGCTCATTAAAGAAGAGTCGAGAAAGAAAGAGAAGCCAGTCAAGCACAAAACTGGCAACGAAAAGAAGGATCGACGTGAGAGGCGAAGAGCGAAGGCGAGAAGAGATGCGAGTAAGAGATCGACAAGCGAGAGCTAGAGATCGACCACAGCTAGTCGAGGGTGTTCGACTTGCACGTCGACTTCTTGACCCGGCGATGGTAATTCCTCTCACAATTCTTACTCTAGTCATGGTGACCTGGGTGATGTGGATGTGGTCACTAATGATACAATGAGTCAGCTTGCATGCATTTTAAGTTCAAGGGTGGTAAAATATATTTACCTTGATGCGGTCAAGGTATTTGCACTGGAGGGTGTTGATGATGATGAAAATCAGATTTACTAAGTGTACTCGATGTAAGAATACTGGAACATGTGTTTCGATCGAGAATGATTCTGATAGATCAATTACAAGTGTATGTGAGACATGTGATCCGCGCTTATATGAGCTCGCTGCAATTGAGGAGAAGGAAGCATGGCTAAGGGGCGACCTGAGAGCAAAATCGCAATAGCAAGACGGATAACAGAAGATGATGTATTTAATAATGGTACTATTCATGATGCTGATATTGGTCGCTGGGCAGTTGTATCGGGAGGCGGCTACATCCAGTTATGCGATGGGTATATTAATGCTTCTAAGCTTGCATCTTCTCTCAACAGATCACCAGCATAGTGTGCGTGCAATAGATAGTGTGAAGTGGTATAATAAACATGTAGACAATCAAGGAGAAATAATGAATCGCCCAGTGGATATTTCGGCAACACCGGCTGAAGAGCTTTATCTTGAAGAGATGTATAATCGAGATTCTAGCTTTGCTTATGAATGCTCAAGTGAAGATCTAGAAAGACTCCTCCTCATATTTGGAGAGATGGAGCCAATTATTGATGCATTCAATGTTCGATCTGGTGCTAGCATCGAGCAAAGAGCTTTGGATATCGGATGCTCTCCTGATGATTTTAGATCATGGGGTTAAAAAGTATATTGGTAATTTGCTCACTCTTAATCGTCGAGCTTTTCATAATTATCGGCTCTGTTAACATGCTTAACGCTTGCGTGCAATAGAAAGCGTGCGGTGGTATAATAATAAAGCTAACCATTAAGGAAAAACATTATGATAAAGTACTCAGTACATTTCGAATACACACCCTTCGTCAAGAACCAGGGATATCGCGGTCTCAGACACGGGATGCGAACTATCAGGGCACGCAATGAGAAAGAGGCAATCATCAAATGCAAGTCTGTAGTTCCCCATAGCTTTGGTCACTGGGTTAACCGCCTTGCAAATGAGGTGGCAGTATAATGACATACGTTTTAATCTGGAAAGGTGAAGAGATTGACGAGTTCGATACTCTGAAAGAGGCACATAAGATGAAGCTGGAATACCAGATGGCCTACGGCGGATCGATCATGATCAAGAAGGTGGCATAATGAGCTGGATTGAAGAAGACGGCCTTCGTCGAAACAAGCAGGGTATCCTCCTTCGAAAGAATCAGGATCGTGCTCCCAACTTAAATGTCGGTGATCGGTTCTTCGACTGCGCGAACGGCCGCTGGGCAACACTGCTTCGGATTCGTCCAGTGAATGAAGCACTAGGTGCACCATTCGAGGCACTCTACGACGGCTGTGATCGATTCACTGCGTTTATTGGAGTTGCAATGCATTGTGACATTGGGGAGATTAGACATGAAAGCCGGTAATCTTACAGAGTTATTCGAACCATTCACACTTACGTATATCTGGAATACAAGATCGGGCAGCCCTGCTATTAAGATTTCTGTTTTTTGCGGAGATGATGGAACAGCGGAGGATGAGTTCCATCGAATGTTTCAGCGATGTGGACAGGACGTCGAGTTCTCAGTTGACTAGTGCGTGCAAATAAAAAAGAACTGTAGTATAATAATATCACGGAACAAGGAGATTTACAATGCCTATTCAAGAACTAGACGAAATGGAAAAACTGCTCGAGGAAACCACAGACTGCTTCGAGGACACGATGAAGCAGTTGTTCGATGAGGACCCTGGGTTGTTTGAAACCAAAATGGGGGATGAGGTGGTGGTTCACTCCACCAAGGCAACCTGGAATGCTCAGGTGAGTTACGCCGGAGATGAGTTTCATAAAGAACTCAAGAAGCTGGTCGAGAAGTTTGAAGTTCGATTGCTGCAAGGGGAGTTCGCATAATGAATCGAGGGTTTGAGTCAATTGCTGATATTGTAAATGATATCGCTGACAGGGCACTTGGAGGATTCGATGACTTTGAAGATGATGAATATCACTATCCTCGAATGATCCTTAACTGGTACAAGAGTGAAGACTGCCCGGAGCCTCTGAACGAAGAGGTCTATCAGCAGGTCATGCGTGAGAACGATGAACGTGTCTATCGAGCAATCTGGCTCAAGATTCACTCAAGACTTTACTAACGTGCAACTAGTACAGGGTAATGGTATAATAGGATCACAAGGAGGCATAATGCCAGACGTACAGAAATATCGGAACACTCCCAACCTCGGTCGTGAAGACGAGAACAAGCTCAACTGGAAGCTGGGTGACATCGTTCACACTGCCGGATCTTATATGCAGGCGAATGCTTATGGTTACTGCGGCTATGAAGAGTTCGCGATTCCCGTCGGGTCCCGAGCACGGATCATTGGCATCAAGCAGACAGATCTTAATAAGACATCCTTCCGTCGAGGCGATGTCTACATCGACTTCGAGCTCTTGGACCACACCAATCCAGATGGTACACCCATCACCTGTGGTAACCGTCATGCTTTCTCGATGGCTGAGGCAAACAGTGACTTCGCAGTCTGCCCGGATGGCAGTGGCGAGCCCGGATACCTTCGAAGTGAGAACATGAGGGATGCTGGCCTTTGGGTAAGCCTGGAAGCGACTCAGATCGAAGATCATCCAGAGCACGGCTATGTTCAGTTCCGTCACCGCAAGGTGATTGATCCCAGGCAGTATACTGGTCCCGGTGGCATGACGATGCATGAGTACCTCACCCAAGCGTCGTGTGACTAATATGTGGCGCGTAGAAGCAATGATATGGATCGCTGCTGGCCTTGCACTAGGTTATCTAGTTCTCGGCTTCCCAAGCACTGGCGTGTAACTAGCACCCAGCTGTGGTATAATATTATTACTAACAAAGGAGAATATTAGATGAATATCAAACAAAATGTAAATCAATGTAGTAAATGCGGGGAACAGAATCTTCCCGAGCCGATTGTCTTTGCACAGCTTTGTCGACAAACAAACAAGCCTGTGTGTAAGGGTTGTTATTCAAATACAGCCGGCTGGTTTTCCACACTAAAGAAAGCGATCGAGGAGATCAAATGAAGTACACAATCAAGAAGTTTATGGGTGATGATCAATACAGCTGGGCAGTATTCCGGGCACAGGATGTCAAGGGAATGCGGAGCCCGATCTGTGATCCGTACATTCAGCCGGTTATAAACGGCCTGTCCCGCGCTGACGCGCAGTATCATAAGAAGAACTTGGAGGCTATGTAGATGAAGTCATATACATTTGTTATTGGAACATCAGATGATTTCTCATCTCTAGGAGAGCTCGCAGATTACGTAGAGAAGATGGGATATGCTGGAAGCAAAAACTATTCACTTTATGAGTTCAATATTGATGGCGAGTGCTCACCTGAAAATGTAACAATGATCGGGCGTGGAATGGCTTTTAGTAATGACTGGTGTATGGATGACACTCTAAGCTTTGTTGTTGACGGGAATGTTAGTAGTTTCCACACTGCTCAGCAAGAATAGCTTCGTGCAAAGAACGGAAACTATTGGTATAATAGTAAAGTAATCAACAAAGGAAATATAATGTCAGATGTACAGTTTACTCTCAATAGCAAAGTCTCGAACGGTACGAGCAATATTAGCTATCTGCTCAACGAAACTCATATTCAATATCTTCGGACACTCACACCCAATCGGCTCACAGAGCTCTTCGGTCCAGGCGAAGACGTAGATATTCCTTCTAAGGGATACACAGATCCCGAGTGGTACTGGGCAGCTTCAGACGGAAACGTTTGGGGACTTGGCTGGCGATGGGGTGAGCCACGACTTCGAGGTCGAGGTGGCGGCACTGGTGCGGCTCGAGTGCACCCGAACAAACTCACCGCTTACGAGTTCGTAGAGTTTATTCGAGAATCTTTTGAGCAGTAAACAATTTGAACGCGGCCAGATCGTTAGGATCAGGAGAAATCGCTGGGTAAGTGATAGTGGTCGTCTAGGTATGATTGTGAATAGAGCTTACCTTGCATATGATGAGTCAGATTGCAAGTGGAGTGTTCTTGTAGATAATAAGATAGTAGAATACCGCGCAGCAAACCTATTTCCAGCATCATCACGTGTAGTTTTAAACTAATCATGGTATAATATAAACACCTACTAAGGAGGAAAACAATGCCACTTGCAACCAATCAACTTATGACAGATATCAAGATGCTTAATCTTGACGAGATGCTTGAGCTTAACACTTTCCTTGTGTCTCAGATCAAGCACGAACGTGCACTCAATGCACAAAGAATGAAGCGACAGCTCTGTATTGGATCACGCGTTCAGTTTAGTGACGGTCGTGGTAATACGATCGAGGGCTCGATCTCAAAGATTATGCGGAAGTTTGCAAAGGTCAATAGTAATGGCGACACATGGCGAGTTCCGATTGGTGTCCTTAGTGAGGCAGTAAAATAATGGAAAACTATATTATGCATGATACAAGTCTTGAGCATGATGGTGGTTCTCATAATCTTGAAGTTGAGATTGAGGGTAACCAAGCTGTCATTCGATTTGGTGCTAGCTTTACACTTCGTATGAGTGAGACTCAGATTGATAAGTTGCGTGAGATTCTCTATGAGACGTCTCGAGAACTGTGTATTAATCGTCGTGATACTACTGGTGTATATGATGATGAAGGATCTGAGGAGCGTTACAATGCTGTGAATGATGCCATGGATGCTTTAAGCGACAGGGTAATGAAAGAAACGCAGGCAACAGCTGCTGTTGATCCTTATGAGCCCTATAATCCGAATGATCCGGCAAATTGGTAGGGTGCTCGATGGGTGATCTAATAGACTTTCAAGAATATAAGCGAAAGCGCGAAGAAGAAGAGATTGAGAAGCTGAAGCAGGATCTGAAATATGTAATGGATCGACTAGGCGACGCTGATGAAGGATACAGCCCGCTCTGGTATGATGTTATGTCATTTCCTATATTTGGAGACTCACTCTATCAAAGTAGAATCCCTTACGATGGCGAGCTCGATGGTTACGAGTTGTTCAAAGAATCAGACTTTGAAGAGCTAGTCTTCTGGAAAGAAGATGATTGAATTTGGAATCGTAACATTCATTCTCGGCTTTGGTGTAGGGGTTATTGCTGAATGGTGGTGTTCAAATAATCGCGTGCAATAGATAGTGTGAAGTGGTATAATAGAGAGGTAAGGAGGCAGATATGGCCAAGGCAAAGAAAAAGAACTCTACTAGTAAGGCTGAGGAACGTCGTGTCCGTAACTGGCTCGCTGTCCGCGCTCACTTCAAAACTGGTGCAGGAAATCATGGTGACAAGAAGAAGCAAAATAGTAAGAAGGCATGTCGAGGAAGAGTTGTACAGTAATGAATATTAGAATGAGTAGATTTGACAATAGCATTATTTGTATAGAAGCAACAGAAGAGTCATCAAAGGTAATACTCGATAGGCTGGACAAAAGAGGACTCGGGTTTGCACTCTTTGGCGAGGATGTAGATCAACCAATGATTGTGATTGATCATAGAGCTGGGCTATCTGACGACCAGCTTCTCGCAGTCGAGGCTCATGAAGTAGGACATGTAGTATCAGGTTCATCTGATGAGGAAACTGCAGAGTTATATGGCATTGCAATGCTTCGCCTTTCTGGTCATCATTCAGCTGCTGAGTTGCTTTTGAAAAGAGGAATCATCTAGCTAGCGTGCAATATTGCAATAGCAGTGGTATAATATAAACACGGAAGGAATGGATTCTTCCAAAAAACAAAAACAAAGGAGCCTAACATGGCTAAGTTCGAAGTTCAAGTTCTCTCTCTCATTCAAACATCAGAAGAAGACGGTGCCCCTGCCTTCGAAGCCGTTGGCTTGATTGATGGTGCATCATTTAAAGCTCGGACTATTCTCTGGGGTCCACGGAATGCTAAGCAGCCCATCTTTAAGGTGGTTGAAGGTGAAGAGGTTGCACAATCTCTTTCACAATCGGCTTTTAGTCGTGGGCAACGGATCGCAATCGCCAGGGCTTGCAAGCTAGTTCGGACTGGTGAAGCTCAGCTCTCGACAAATGATGGTCTTCAGAACCTTACTCTTAAGGAGCTCCGCTCAAAGGCAAAGGAGTTCGGTGTGACTGGAACTCACCGAAAGGGAATCACCAAGGCTGAGGTCCTGGACCTTGTTCGATCAGCTGCATAGGTTTACTTTATAACTCTTGACGGATAGCTCTAGCTTTATGTGGAGCTGTCCTGTTAGGGTCGTTAGCTCAGTTGGTAGAGCACCGGGCTTTTAACCCGTAGGCCCTGGGTTCGAACCCCAGACGACCCACCACTAAACAAAGGAAAGACATAATGTCTTCAATTCTACTTCTCCTTGCAAGCTTGAACACAGCTGAGGCTTACATCAAGGTAACACCAAGATCAGCACAGATTGGTCATACACATCATGCACAGTGCTCTCATAGGCCAGCTCCTCATCCCGCTGGAAAGTGGGTTTGGGTGCCAGGCAAAGTCTATAGGGTTGTTAAGTTTGGAAGAATCAGATACAAGCAAGGCCCAGGTCACTGGAAGCTTGTACCTCGTAAATAATATTTTGGCCGAGTGGTGGAATGGTAGACACAGGGGACTTAAAATCCCCTGCTCGATAGAGCGTGCGGGTTCGATCCCCGCCTCGGCTACCATACATGTAATATCAAAAAAACTGTTGTATAATATTATTAAGAGGTAACAATGAATCTTACACCTATTGACGAAGCAGTATTCAATGCTCAGGAACTCGCAGCAGGAATCGCTGCAATGGCTCTTGTTCAAGACTTGATTAAGAAGGGGTTTGAGGCATCAGCTGTCTCTGAGAATCTATCTTTAGATATTCTTGAGAGAAAGAAAGCTATGAAGGATCATAAGCACATTAATATGCTGCTCAACTTCATTGCACAAACAAGAGCTTCAATCGGGATTAGTGCATAATGTGGAAATGGTCGGCAATAGTTCGAGTGAGCGGAGGGTTTGACTTTACAGTAGTGATTCAGGCACCCGATCAGATCACAGCAACAAGAATCATCGAGTCTCAGTATGGGAAAGGATGCATTGTTGGAAATAATGTAAGGAGAGTCTAATGAGAATCGGTGATCTGGTTAGGATGAAGGACGGTTCTACAGGAATCATCATGAAGATTGTCAGTGCTGATCCTTGGTCGCGACGGCACCCTTGGGCAGTACTTCACACTGGAGAGCGTTTTCCGCTGAGAGATTTAGAGGTGATTGATGAATGTGGGTGATCTAGTAAAAGTAAAGACAAAGTTCTATGGAACAAAGGTCGGAGTGATCGTTAAGCATGGGATGGATGGTTACTTCATTCAGCCAGCAGACCATCCGCGTATGATCATAGCAGGCGCTGAGGATATGAAACTCATTAGTAAGCTACTTGGTGCATACGATGCATAGCGTGTAACTAACTCTGTGCTGTGGTACAATATTACTATAGTACAAACAAAGGAGTTCATATGACCAGATATAAAAGAATCATTCCCTTAGAGAGCAAGGGTCCTTGGGATAATACTGTGTGGCTGGTAGATGCTGAAGACTGTCTGATGCCGAAGAACCTGATATTCGAATGTCTTGAACAGGCACAAACATACGCTAGAATGCTAGAAAGTGAAGAGATTGAATGGCACAACATCATTGAAGTAGCTTTGCCAGACTCTTTTTCATGTAACTAGCACCTAGCTATGGTATAATGGAATCACAAGGAGGATCACAATGATCTCAGCAACAACAATGACCTTCGGTAGCGATATCGGAACTGACAACCTCGCAAAGCATGTTAACGTCGTGTTTGATAACGGACCAAAGATGGTGAGCTTGAGCGTGGACAATAGCGCCGGCCGGATGACCCACATGGCTCGTGCTGACATCCGCCTACTCTTCAGTGACCCGCTTAATGGTGGTGTGGAAGATGTGACTAGCCAGGTATTTGGAGGAGCCGAGGCAGATATCGTCTCCGGCACGATTCAGAATATGGATAAGGCCATGAAGTGGCTACAGAGAACTGACTGGGGAATGGCAAGGGGCGTGTAAAGAATAATCGCCTATGGTATAATAAGAACATAAGGAAGGAGCACTGCTCGCATCCGGGGCGCATCTCGAGCGTTGACCGGGTCGTCTGGAGCCGAAAGGCTAGGTTCCTCCTTACTTTTAGATCTTTTACAATTTGAGGCCTTGGATTTAGCGGTCCAAGGAACCGGTGGGGATGCCGGTCGTAGTAACAAAAAACTGACGGTGAGCGACGCATTGGTGGTCGCAAGAAGTCCGCAGGGTATGAGAGGTATATGCACCAACCGTATACTTCGCACCGTACGACGGATCCCCACCCCCTCTTTACTTTATGTGGGGGACACAGGCCAGAGGGGTTGCCTAAGGGTAAACAACGTGGTTGCGTAAGCGTGGTCGAAGTACTGACTTTACAGGCTGTGTCTAGATAGAGAAGTCGGGAACTCTATTACCATTTCATGCAATAAAACAGAAGCTGTGGTATAATTGTAAAGTCAAGGAGATAATATGCAAACCATTCTTTCAATCAGACTTCAACAGTACCCATTGTGGATTATCAAGCCCGACGGCACATCAAACAACCTTGATGTTTGTTCGGATGACTTGGACCTGGATACTTGGATTCGAGAAAACAAAGACAAACACGGGATTACCGATGTCTTGGATGAAAACTGGGTCGAGTTTGACGATGGCGAAAACGAGCTGAAGGACTTGTATGAATCCGGAGGAATGGGAGTCGAGGCCTATCTTTGGGATAATCAATATTCCTACGGAGAAGACGACGACCTGTACGACTACTAGTCGTTGACGGCGTGCAAACAAGACACAGCTGTGGTATAATAATATCACCAACCAAGGAGGTCCTCATGGACGCAGATTTGAACGTAGATGTGATTGATAACGAAACCGGCGAGATTTATCGCGAGGGTGTGATGCTTATTAATGCGCACATTTTTATTGCCAAAGAGGCTGGTAAGATTGTCCAGGATGAGGTAGAGATTATTGACCTGGATGATATTGATGGTGGTGGCCAGATGGAGGTCCGGAGTATTTATGTTGATTTTCCGGAAGAGAAGTTGAAGAGAGAGTTGTCGGCTGATGCTATTATCCGGGCCAGGCAGTTTTGGCAGTATGAGAATGGCGGTGGCCAGGTGAGAAATCGATCATGAGATTTAGTGTTAATGATAGAGTTACCCATAGGGATTATCCAGACACTGCAGGCACAGTTACTGCAATGATGGGAGTAAATCTAGTTGTTGTACTTTGGGATATTGAGCGTGAGCCAGGCAATTCAAATAACAGTATGGATCTCTCGTCTCGATCGAGTCGACATATTCCATGGGCACTCCGCCACAGTGGAGAAGTAATAGTGGAGAGTAGAAAGTGAAGATGATTATTTCTGTAGTGGTATCATTATTTGTGCCAGGTTTGGGACAGTTGTTCCATGGCAAGTTTCTTGCGGGTGTGCTCTTTTTTGTTGCTGCTATCTTTACCGGTCCAGCGATGAACCTAGTTGCTGCAGCTCACTGTCTGTTTCTATCAGGCAAGTAGATTCAATTGATGACTATATACGTGCAACTAAAAGGTATCTGTGATACAATAGAGGTAACAAAGGAGACAGTCAATGCTTAACAGCTTGCAAACATCACTGCTCGATAATGGCATCTGGCTCTTGCCAGCGCTGTGTGTTATTGGGCTTGCAGTATTCCCATGGAAACACTGGAATGCTATTATCGGAGAGGACTCATGAAGAACGGAGATTTGATTCGTATGCCCAACGAGACACTCATCGCAAAGGATGTGCCTAGCGTTGGGATTGTAGTGGATGATGTGATAACAGTTAGCGGTGACCCGCGTGCTGGTAGAGGTCGCATCGGCATACTGTGGGTAGATGGTAATGGAAGAGTTGATTATGAGCCCAAGGAGTGGCTGGAGGTGGTGAGTGAAGCTGTTCCTGTGGAAGCTTAGTCAAGACGAGAACAATGGCTACGACACGTTTGACAGTGCAGTGGTTGTAGCTACTGACCCGGTGAATGCATCGATGGTGCATCCTTCACGGTACTCAGACACTGGTGCTGCTATCTTTACCTTTGACAAGGTTGATGACTGTTGGCGTCGTATTGATGACGGTTATAGTGATGACGGTGGCTGGGCAAGACCTAATGACATCAAGGTGGTGTGTTTGGGTGTGTGCGGATCAACCTTTCTAAGGGAAGGTGATGTCGTCTGTAGGTCATTCAACGCGGGGTAGAGAAATGGCAAAGAAGAAAGATTTCAAGTGGGAAGTGCGTAAGACAGAGAGTGGGAAGTGGGGGATATTCCTTCAGCAACAGTTTTGTCGAACAGATGAGCCTGTATGCTATGCTGTGTCAACAAACAAGGCGAATGCCCAGTCAGCAGTTGATAGAATGAACAATCCAGATTACTGGATCGAGGACGAGTAATGGCTCATGTTGTATTGCTACTAATGATGTTGTCGATGGCAATGCTCGGCTGCTGGCTAATGAAAGAGATGTGGGACTGGTTTAAACACGGACGGTGACGTGCAATTATCAGTGTCGAATGGTATAATAAGAGGGTAATCAAGGAGATTCCAATGACCGTTCAAGACCTTCAAGACGCGCTTCTTGCCCTGCTTGCCACCGCTGTGCCTGGCACAACCCACTCCCAAGCCATCGAAGCATTGCTTGAAGTCTTGGACGTCCATCAATAGCCTGACGTGCAACTTTCTCAACCCTGTGGTATAATAGATACACCAACCAAGGATACTATCATGACTCTCTCCCCTCGCGAAGCTAGCCTCCTCTCCAACACTGATGTCCTGGGTTACATCCAGGCACAGAACGCCGAGCGCGACGCGCAGGCGAAGGCAGAGGGCTGGCAGTTCTGGACCCTCATGGCAGAGAGCCTGGCGGATGAGCATGCCAACGTCTACGAGCTGGAGCACCGACTCGCTTGTGGCACCTACAGCGACGTGTTCAAGGACGCATATTTTCATCGTCCCCACATCGACATGAGTGGCTGGACTCTCAGCGAAATCGAGGCTAAGATCGAGGAGATTTGCGAAAGCGAAGCTCGCGCTGCGGAGCTCGAAGCTGAGTGGCTGGCTGAGCAGGAGAAGCTCGAGCGCGAAGAGATCGCCCTCGGCCTGGCCGAGCCCACGGAAGAAGTGGAGCTCGAAGAATGGGAAATCTACGAGGCCAAGGCAGAGGAGGTAGGATACTAATGAGAGAAGAAGGTTACAGCGTTACAGCACGGGCAGCAGCGAAAGCAGCAGTCATAAAGATACCGTACCCAGCTGGCGGATTGATAGAGGCAGAGATACATCACTATCTTGAGCATTCAATTGGAATGGACCCAATGGGCACAGAGATCGACGAGATTGCAAACCAAGCATTGTCAGTCGCTGGAATCATACTGGGCATTGGACCAGATGGTTTGTAAAACTGCCTGTTCGATGTCGTGTAAGATAGACATTGTTGTAGTATAATAAAAGTATCAAGGAGATATCATGACAGAACTCAGAACTTTCCGTTGTCGCTTTTTCCCCTCGCTCCCCACGCGGGCACTCAAGACGTTCCACGTCCACGTGAAGTGGTGGGCATTTGATGACGATCGGCTCGGTGCTCGCGGTGACGCGAAGCTGAATGAGGCGCGGATCGAGGTCCGAGGCCAGACGGCCGAGGAAGCCAGGAAGCTGGTTGTCCGTGAGTGGAACGGTGTGGCCTCCTGGATTGGCGTTGCTGTAGAGGTGGCAGCATGAAGTACTACTGCAGATTCTGTGGTGTCAAATCACATAACCCACTGTGGGTGCAAGGTATCTGTCCAAGGTGCGGTACTCAAATCCCACCCAAGGAGTGGTAAGATGCTCGCAGTGATTCACTGGAAGATTAATGGTAGGACAGGGCACGGCAGCCCAGTTGCCATCGAAGTTGCCCAAACAGCAGCGGAAGAGATGAATAATAAGTACGGTGCCGGGACGCACTGGGTGGAGTGGTACGCATAATGACAGTACATAATAAGATGTTCGACGGAGAAGAAGAGAAAGAGGTGACTATGCATCGAGTCTACGTAGAGTTTGAGGGCGGGTACTTCGTTACATCGCTTGACCCTCGATTTAGTTTTCATCTTCAGGAGATGGTCAAAGATCTAGGGCGGCCAGTAAAGGTTGAGTTTCGTGCTACAGATGAAGGGTGGTACGAAGAGGACAATGGAGATAATGGCGATGAAGGGAGCAGCGAGTGAGTACTTGTCTCGCCCTGATATGGGTTATTCTGTGGGTGTCGATCTCTGCGGTATGGACGAAAACCAAGTCAAGAAACATCTAGAATCACGTGCAATCGATAACAATCGGTGGTATAATATAATCATGGAGGGAATGGAACCCTCCTGGCTGGGAATCAACTCAGCTATAAAACTCAGGAGGCCATAATGGCTACAACTGCAAACTCTCGCTACTCCTTCGAAATCTCTGGCTCCGAGGTCCTCGCACCTCATCCGAAGTCCGGACTCCACACCGTCGTGGTGCAGGGAATCTGCTCGGATTCGGAGGGTGGTACCTTCGACTTCGTCGCTACGAATAATCTGGATATGCGTTATCCAGAGCGCTTCAAGGTCAACTGGAACGGGAATAAGGCCCGTATGCCAGAGGTGGTCGGTCACGGCCTTGACGATGAACGTAAGGTTGGTCGTAGTATCTCCGAAGGATTGTACTTTACCCGAGGTGCACGAATCGCAATCGCTCGGAAGTGCAAGTCGCTCTTCCCACTCAATAGGCTGACAGCTGTTGCAGCAGCAGCCTCGGATGAGGAGGACGCTAGCTAGGCGACCAGCGCCAAATACATCCGGCGTCGAGGAGGAGTATTCCTCCCGGCGCTAACGCTTTTCTAAAGACGCGGAATCCGCGCAACAAAACATAAACATACTCGATTTGTAGAGTATATTGGCTCTCACCTACAGGAGAATAGAGCAATGGTAGTAGCAACAGCATTCACATTCGTTATCGGATCTCTCTGGGCAATGATGTTCGGAGTACTTGGATATGCAGCAGTGAAGGGATAGAGTAGTGCGCAGAAGGACGGGAGAGATACTTCTTCTAATGAAAGGCGGAAAGTCTCAGAAACGCTGGGAGGTTCTTGCGCATCCAGGCGGGGGGAGTGATGAAGAGTATCAACTAGAAATGCTGAGCTTCGTAGAGAAGCTGTGCAGCATAGAGCTCTCAGAAGGAGGGTGTCTTATGCTCTATGATAATGATGGGTGCTTGGTCAAAGAGGTCAGGTAGATAGAGTCATCACCCGATTGCCTATAGGGGGCCCTGTCTTTAATCTCTGGAAAGGGGCTATAGGCAGGGCCCTTCTAGTATTCAAAAAGGGCTAGGGCGGGGGCTATCTAAAAGGCCCTAAAAAGATGGTAGGGCGCCCGGAGGGCCCGCCCAGGGCGCGCCAGCCCCTACAGGCTCAGCCCAGGGCTACCCCCTCCAGGGGGGCGGCTAAGGTCTCACACCGATTTCCGAAAATTTCAAAAACTTTTACCCCTTCTCCTGAATCATAGCGCTGAACTCTGATTCTAGAGATTATTCGGAGTAATCTTGTACCATCTCTTGGTCGAAGACACGTGGTTCATCAAGCGGTATCTCTTTAACACCTGGATTTAGGGCATCAATCTTTACTAGAAGCCATACAGAAAAAACCATACCGAGAACGGTCCAGGCAATTGCGACGCTTAAAATACTTTCCTCTTCCATGACTCCCCAGTATTAAATACATATTATATTGTTAGTAAAAGGCAAAATCTGGCACATGTAAAAATTGAAAAATAGCAATTTTACTCAAAAATTTCCGGAAAAATTTTCAAAACTTTTTGATATTACTAATATAAGGATTAAACAGTGAAAACTTTGCACTCTGTCAGAATAGTTATAGATGTACTTTAGGGGAGAATAATGAGGATTACTCAATCTCGAATTAAGCAGATAATCAAAGAAGAGCTTAAAAGGGTTCTAAAAGAAGACAATGATAATCCATACGGAGACACACCGGTTTCAGATACCGTGGCAGGAGCACAGCTCAGGTCCCTAGGTATGCTAGATGAGATTTGGGGCGGTGAAGGCGACGATATGATTTCCGGAACAGTTGAAAGCAGTGATGACTTTGATGACATGTCAAGAGAGATAGATAGAATTGTAGGCGAGATAACTGCAGATTCTGGTCCTATCCTTGCTAAAGAAGATGATGATCAAGATGATTCACATACTGGAGAGTGAGAAAATCTTTAAAAGATTTAATCTATAATAGGAATTTTACCATGAAGTTAAAAAGATCAGACATTAGAAAGATAATACAGGAAGAGATGACTAGAAAGTCAGAGATGCAAGAATTTGCGGAGAGTCGCGGAGGCACCAAGGTTCGCCAGGCTGGAGACAAGGTCTCCTCAGCATCTAGGGCAATCAATGAGCTAGCAATGGAACAGACAGGCCATATGAGAAGTTCTCTTGTTGAAATTTCAGAGTTTGTTGGAAAAATCGGGGAAACCCTTGCTGGCTTAGGAATGATCCAGGAGGGCGAGACGGCAACAGACCGTATGCCAACTGTAAGTGAGCTCAAGAGGGTAACCAGAGCTATCCAGAAGCTGGAGAAGTAGGCTCTCATGCGGATCACCCACTCACGTCTTGTCAGGTTGATAAGGGAGGAGCTCTCCCTTTCACTTAACCGTATAGACGAAGGTGTTGGTGCGCTGTCAAGGGTTATTCGTGATTTTTCAGATATGGTCGTCACGCCCAATGATAGGGATAGCGATTTATCAGTTATTCTCAATGACCTACATCACGGTGATCAGCTGGACTCTAGTGATCCATATGCTGGATGGGCCTCCGGATCTATCGCTGGATACGCCAGTGAGTGGGGAATTGAGAGCGCAGATGATGTTAGTGATCTTCTCAGTGATATAGACGAGATGGGTCTACCACTAGATCTAGGCCCACTTTCAGGCGTTATTAGCGATTTTCCCTCGATGGACTTTTTACAGGCTATTGGTGATATTATAAAAGAGTTTTCAGGAAGCACGCAGAGATCATCTGACGATCTATCTACGGATCCCGAATGTTTCCTAACTGCTGGTCCTAATAGCTATTATGACTGTAACCCAAGACCAGGTTATGACTGCACATCTACTGTCCCTGGATCTGATTCCAAGTGTTATGTGTGGAAGAGTAAGGCTACTAACAACGACGGCGAATACGATATTATCGAGGTGCCATCTGGGGAGCCCAGATGGACGAGATATTTCGTAAACGACCTTTGATATATTATATGAATATTTGGAAATATTATGAAACTAACTAAAAAAATTATAAGAGAACAAATTCTCCTTGAGATCCGCAAGATGATTAACGAAGAGGGAGATGATTCTGCGTCTAATGTAGAAGTATTAAATGTTGATAGATGCGACGATCCTGATAAAAGAGTGGCACGAGTTAGATTTGGAGAAAATACGCTCAACTTTCATGTATCTTGGAAGGATGACTCTGAGACGTATTTTTTATATCTCTCACTTGATGATGATGGTTTTGGTCAAGCTCTTTCCCACGATCAGGTGAGTTGGCAAACGCATTTTTGGGAGAGCGGAAAAGAATATTCGGTCGATTTTTCAGGTGGGGATACCACTGTTGTTAGGCCTAGTGGCCCTGAAATGATGGCGGTGTACACTGACGTCGAAAGTAATGACTGGGCTGGTCCATTTACAAGCGAGCAACCAGTTCAGTCAATCTTGGAAACCCTGGGTTATACTGGTCCTGATGACCAAGCTTTTATAGATTCCACATGGTACGACGATGAAGCGGAAGACCCCGTTGCATCGCTCGCCGAGTACTTTGCTACATTTTTCGATTCAGCAGCGCCATTTCTAAATACATTTAATGAAATTTCAGATCGTGACATAGTGGCTATAACAAGAGCAGTGAGAGAGCGGTGCGATGCGGGCCCTGGTGATGTTCCAGAAGCGCCCGGGGATGAATCATATGGAGAAACTGATAGCCCTTCTGGTGAACTTGAAGGAAAAGAGGGTGACTGGCAATATATTGTCTCAAGAACAGGGAATGATAATGAGCTGGGTGATCTGACTTCAGGGACCACCTGGAATTCAAGTAATGTTTTAAACATAACCATTGAGGTAGTTGACGGTCCAAATTCAATAGGATCAACTTTTGAACTTAGGGATATATACAACAGAGAGGGTCGTAATGTTTATGAATCTCACCCGCTTGTTTTGCAGGTCGTTGAATATCTTAATTCACTTGAAGAATGGCCTCCTCCATTATCACCAGATGAAGCTGAAGCTTCGGATATTGAGTTAACTGAGTTAACTCTTGATGCTTTTCTAGGCCGAGGGAGCATTGATACTGCTGGCACTTGGACGGCGGGATTTGAAAATGCACCCGCAACTGACATTGTGGAGTACATCTCGGATATTAACAGTCTGCATGGTGAAACTCTGGTGATTGGAGATGCTGCTACTCTTCCGCGAATCTTTGAAGAAGATGATGAATCAAAAGGTGGTGGAGAGGTCATAGAAATTTTATGGAATAATCTTGCCTCTGCCGGTGTTAAAGTTAGTATAGGAAGCGATAGTAATATTTACGTTACTTCGTAAAAAATAAATTTTTTTTCTTGTAAACCACACTTGAAAACAGTATTATTTTAATGATTGGCAATACATGCTAATCCTGTTTTCAATACAAGGGAGAATAAACAGAATGAATTACAATAAGACTAAGACAACCAAGCGATTCAACTTTACAGTTGCACGAAACAGCACTGCAAAGAAGGCAGGCTCAAACACAGTTACGATCGAGACACGTCCAGAATCCGGCGGATATAGCTTTGGCGGAACTTCACTTACTATGACTGTTCGCGAAGCACAAGCACTTCAGGGATTTCTTAACAGTACCCTAAGTTATGAACCAAGTGATTCTAGCGATATTCTCTAGTCTTAAAAGTTAATTAAATTAACTTGGAAGGTTCATTTTTTTTGAACCTTCCATTTTTTTTTGACTTTTTTAATTTTTTATTGAATGTAATGCTGCTCTCAAGCTTATAATACATGCACACTTGGTGCAAATTGGAGATAAAATGAGAAAATTAGCAATATGTGCATCAGTTGGATTTCTACTTTTTGGATTTTCAGCAGAGGCTCATCCTGTTCATCACAGCTCTTCACATCATAGGGCAAACTCTGGACATGGTAATCATGTCGTATCAATTTCATGGACCTGGATTCAAGGTCATTGGGAAAGAGGTCACTGGGTTAGAGGTCACTGGAAACATCCGAGGCTAGGGGTATCCTATAGAGCATACGTTAGTGGGCCGCCATCAGCTTCTGTTGTACACAACAATAGGCACTGGGTATCTGGCCGGTGGGTAGGTCGCGGAGCTAACAGGCACTGGGTTCCTGGTCACTGGAAACGACGCTAAAAATATTCACAACCAATAGTAATAGTTATATTCATAACATGAGTGTAACCATCATTGCTAAGAACGGGCGACATAGCAAAATTTTTTCTAATCGACGGTAATAAATCTTTTTCATCAGTCGAAAAGGAAACATATACAGGAATTATTGTAAAATGTTTTAGGCCTAGTAATGATGGCGAAATCACTTACGAGGTTATGTGTGACGATGGAAAAATCAGATTATTTCTGGATCACGAAGTCATAGATCACATTTCACTAATAGGAAGCTATGATAATCACAAAAAAATTTAACAATCCCGTTTGTTATATACACATACCGAAGACTGGCGGAACATCAATAGGATCTGCACTTAAGTACAATAGAAATATTCACGGAGGAAGGCATGTACCGCTTAGTGAACATGACATATCTGATAACATGTTCGTATTCACATTTGTAAGGGATCCTTTCGAGAGATTTATTGCATTTTTCTTTAAGCGGATGTGCCTACGTCATCATAAAAAGTATAAGAACATAGGTTTCAAGTTATCGAACAGCAAGCAGCTAAATAAATCAGACAATAAGATGCTAGCTGGACTATTTAATGACTGGGTGAAGAACTGGTACTCTGATTACTCATTAAACTATGAAGATAAAAAGTATGATAACATAGTCTGCAAATGGTCAATTATGCCCAACTCAATGACAAAAATGATACAACCTCTGGAAAGAGTTGACTTCATAGGAAAGTTTGAAAATATTGAAGAGGACTGGGGAAAACTTTTGATGAATCTTGGTAAAAGTGGTGTAATAGGAGACGCAAAGCGTATCAATAACATAAGCCACGAGAATAAAATTGGAGAAGGCATTAGCTACAGGAGGATAATACAACACATTGATAAGAAAGTTCTACTGTGTGTGCTGAATGCTTTTGAGGAAGACTTTTATAATTTTGGATATGACATTAAGAAATATAAGAAACTACTATAGAGATTTGCAAGTTGAATTTACGTTTTCTCTCAATACTTATAATGACATTTAATTGTTAAATAGGAGAAATTATTATGAGACAGTTACTAGAGACAGTATGGAGCCTTATCTTGGGGCTTCTTTCAAATATCCAGGATCTTGCAGTTGTTTGTATCGTATTTGTGTATGATATTCTTTATCATCTGCATACATCCGCGCCGAGGCTTGAAGGACTCCTTGTAGGTGTTGCACTTGCCTGGCTCCTTCTTAGAAGAGAGAAGCATCCTGTTCTTAGAATACTTTCATCGCCTCTTAAGCTTATCCTTGATATACTTGATCTAGCTTGGGACCAGGTTGTTGAAGTTGTATCTGACGGTGTTTCAGTTTTAAAAGGGTGGGTACTAGGATCGCTTAGCTGGGTAAGAGATAGAGTTTTATCCGTATGGGGGCGTAGTCTTGATTGGCTTAAAGATTTAAAGAGTAAATTATCAAAAAAGTAAAATTGTAGAACTTTCTTTTTCAAGGGTTGGAAATTAATTTTTCAGCCCTTGAAATCTTTATAATGTCAACTTATAGAATTAAAAGATATTTATATTCAATAGAAGGGAATTATTGATGAAACTTGATTCAAGAGAGCTTAGAATTTTAATATTAGAAGAGCTTCAAAAAAAGATTTCAAATCGCATGCTTATATCTGAGGAAGCTATTCCAGATGATGCTAAGCAACAAATTCAAATACTGCTTAGCGATCCTGGCGTTATTAATGGAACAGACAGCACAAGAATTGGTGCACTTACATCTCTCGTAGGTGTATATACTCAGCCTCGGTTTAGAGGTGATAATGTAATGGATAGATATCTTGAAAGAATGCAAGAAATAGGAATAGAGGTTCCTGGCTCTGATAATCCTATTGCAAGAGTTGCAGATTTAAATCCTGATCTTGACATCTTGGTATCTAGCTTTGAACAAGCATTGCGACCAGTTCTAGATGGTGAAGTAGTTTTGCAAAAAGGATCATCGGGAACACAAGTCATGGCACTTCAGTCACTAGTAGCCTACGCACTATCAGACGCTGGACTTGATCCTGGAATTCTTGGAACATCTGGGGAAAATAACGATGGTATTGATGGAAATTTTGGCGGTAAAACAGAGGATGCAATTGAAGATCTTCAAGCTGAATATGGAATAGATGAAGATGGTGCAGTAGGAAGGCAGACAGCGACTGCAATAATGACACTTGGGCAAGATACATCTGCTGAGCCGACACGTCTTCCTTCGAGAAGTAGCAGCAGTGTTGACAGAGTTAGGCTTAGTATAGAAAATGCAACAAAACTGATGGCTCTAAGAGATGTATTTTTTGATGACACAGGCCCGTATGAATCTGAATTGTCATCCTTTAGCTGGTCATATGACGGCATAGAGGATATCTTAACTGTAAATGTTTCATCTGAAGCTGAAGCGATAATTACTGATATTCTAGGCTACGGAGCAGTAACAAGTTTAAAAATGATGGTTGACAAGATAGTAAGAGATAGTTTGGCTACATGTGGTGAAATTAAAGTCGATCTCGAAGGCGAAGTTTACGGCGCCTGGGGAGCTCTAAAATTAGATTCACATATTGGTGAAGACTCGATTGATATTTTGAGCGCTTGGTCCGAATGCCCAAGAGACACATGGAATACCCTTTCTCAGTCTCTTTCAACTACTGAGCTGATAGGTTTTTACATAATTCCGTGTGATTACGTCGGCTCAGATTGCTCAGAAGAAGATAAGGCTGCCTGGGATGACAATCATGTTGTCATTCTAGAGGATCCTGATGATATTGCAACGACAGCTGAATCCGGAGACCACATTAGCCTTCTTTCTCCCAGCGGCAAAGTAATTGTAGGTGCTGAAGTTAGAAGTGTATTTGAGCAGTTAAATGAATGGCTTATAGCAAATAATTTGGATTCATAACACTATATTGTCCTGTAAAACTTCTCAATTATGATTATTATATTGATGTATTTATAAAACAGTATTAACTAACTTAGAGATAAATGCCCAACTACAAAAAGGGCGACATTGTACTGGTTAAGTCAATAGCAGGCGATGTCATACCTAAAATACACGTTCGACTTATAGAAAGAATTGTTGTTAAACCAACAAAGGGTAAACGTGTAGGATTTAGAACTTCAATGGACTGGCCTGGATATTCAGGATGGGAAGCAGAGATAGTATATCAAGAAGAAGCAGATATACTTAGAAAGACGTGGAGTATTCCATTTGAAGGTCCGGGTGATAGAACTTTTGTCTATGATAGATGTATTATAAAGAAGCCTCGCGAGCCAAATAGAAAAGATGGAAAAAGAAGAAGGATTGTTAGAAACAATCCGAAAAGTAAAAAATAATACTTACTGATTTATAGTAATTTTTAAATTAACTTTATAGTTAGTTTACCTTACAATTCACGATTATCGAGAGAGATTAAATGATTTTAGCAATTATATCTGCATTTTTAATTACAGCACAGGCAAATACTGGCCAAAGTGAGCCTCAAATAGTAAATGCTGCACATACAGTTATTCACGGAAACTTTATTTACGAAAATAGAGAGACAGTTGTTTGTGATATACCAAGTCAGATAACACATATGAGTGAGATGAATGGATCTCCGTATTTTATAAATTTTGGGAATGCATATCCAAACAATTATCTTACAATTCTAGTTTGGGAAAATGATGCACACACTATGGAAATAAATCCATTAAATACTTTCGGTGGATCAAGTATCTGTATTAAGGGTGTTGTTAGAAACTATAGATCTCGACCGCAAATAGTCCTTAGATCACATGATCAGATTGTAAGCATAACACCGATAAATAAAAAGTAATCAAACTGACAATATTTGAGAATATATATTTTTGTAGACAAATGGCAATATTATGACTTTCACATCGAATCAGCTTAGAAATATAATAAGAAATATTATTAAAGAGGAGTTAACTCTTAAAAATAGAAGATTGAACAACTATCAGTCATATTCAGGAATGAATGAGGATGATGAAGATATTGTTCCAGAAGATTTTGAAGGAACAACTCATATGGTTGGTGATTCAGAAGAGGCTGAAGAAGGTGGAGTAAATATTCGATCTTACTACGAGTAATTTTATTATGAGCAAAGACGGCGCTGGATTTTTAGTTTTTAAAAAAATTGATGATGAAATAAAAGTACTTGGACTTGTATCTCCTGTAGGAAAGATAGTTGAAAAGGGCGGAGTATATGATATTCCAAAAGGCGGAAAGCTTCCTGGTGAGACAGATCTCGAGTGTGCCAAGAGAGAATGCTTTGAAGAGTGTGGAATTAAAATACTTGATAGAGAAATTATAGGACCGGGAACAAAAATAGGAACCCTTATGCTTTATCCAGCATTTACATCAAGCGATCCTATCATTATGCCAAATCCTAAAAGCGGAATAATAGAGCATTCTGGATGGGAATGGCTTGACTCAATAGACTTAATAAACAATTGTCAACTATGGTTAAGAGAAATTATAATTGCATGTCTTGAGTCAATTGAGAAATAAAAAAAGAGTGGCTATTAGCCACTCTTTTAATAAAACAAAACAACGTTTAAAAAATAATCAAGTTTGGGCAGTACCATTAACAAGGAACTTGAGAGCAGTAATCTTCTCAAACTTTACAACAGCCGGTGATTGAGCACCTGCACATCCGTTTGACATAGAAACACACATGTGAACTGTTCCATCATCAACAACGTGATCAGAAGCACCTACACCTGAGTGGAATGCTACGATAGTTGTTGAAATAGCTGCATCTGCTGCTCCAACAATTGAACCAGTTAGGAAATTTGTTCCCGTAGCAGATCCTGAAAGAAGCCATGCGGCTCCTAGTGCACCTGTTATAACGAATGTTGCATTCCATCCTGCACTGCTAGCTGGTAGTGCTACTGTACCACCTGCTCCGCCAAGAAGGAAAGTTTTACCCGCATCTGACTCCTTGGCTGTAAAGCCTGCTGTCTTTGCTTCTACGCTGTTAAGACCCCCTATTAATGTTGATCCTGACATCCAGAGTGTTCCACCTTTTGATATTTTAAGTGTTCCACCTTGAACATCGATACCGGATCCGCCCTTTTGAACGAGCCCTTTCTTATCTGTTATTACTATTTTTGGCATGATCGTCTCCTTTTTTAGTTCGCAAGATTCCGATCCACCGGCGAGTTCGGATGATCAAAGGGATCGGGCCTATTGGTATATATTTCAGCTATAACAATATTTTTTGATTATTTTTAATCAAATTAATATTTAGTAAAGTATATCCGGAGATATTAGAAATGAATATAACAAGATCTATGCTTAGAGAGATAATAGAGAAAGAAAGAAAAATTTTAAATGAGGACTGTGGGTGTGGATGCAATGGTTCCCCAGGGGGTTGTGGTGATTCATATGAAGATGAAGATATGAATATGAAAGATGTGAATATGGAAGATTTACCACAATTTATTGACTATGAAGAATCTTATGATTATGATATTGAAGCACCAATGATGTCAAAAGAAGAGTCTTTAAAAGCTGTATATGCTATTGCAAATTCAACTTCCTGCCCTTTGACTAGGGATGCGCTTTTGGGTGTAATATCTGACCTTATGCAATATTAAAAATATGTCACGTAAAAAAGAAAAAACAAAGAGAAGAGAAAGAAAGTTAGAAAAATCATTCGGTGGTGATAAAAAATATGGATGGGACTCAGGCACGGACAGTAATTTATATCTCGACAAAGAAATAAAAGCACTTCCAAATCTTAGTATAAGAAAGAATGGCAAGGAAGTTCCTGTCAATGTTCAAATATCAGATTATCTAAAGAGTATGGGCCTTCTCGAAAATATATCTCTAGCAGATATAATATTTGAATCAATTGACAATATTATAAGTGAGGGAATAGAGAAGAGAAGATACAAAGGAAAAACATATAAGTCACCATCAAAAATGATTCGAGCGGTTATTGCTCATGAAGAAGGAAAAATATCGCACGGCGAATTAATCAAGGTCGCAGAATGGGCTGAAAATCCTAGACATGCAATAGAAGTATCAAGAATTGTTGCAAGAATTAGACCGTATAAATAGAAATTTTCGCATACTTAATAATTGTTGAATTCAAACTATTTAATTTGAGAAAGTTATAATGAATTGTGAGACAAAATCATCTATAGAAAAGCTTAGAAAGCTAAGGGATGAACTATGCAAAAATCAAAAAAAATGGGATGAAGCATTTAAAATAAAAGATGAAATTGTTACTGAATTAAAAAATCTGAAAGATTTTACTGAAAGTCCGAAGTCTACAAAGAAATGTATTTCTGGCAAGATTGATAATTTACTTATATTGCTAGATCCAGATCGTGAAAATGAAAAGGGGAATTGTGATGAGTGACAGCGCAGACTGGAGTGAGTATTCAAGGCTCGTTTTAAATCAGCTTGAAACGCTTGCTACAAGTATTCAATCATTAAACTCTGAGATCCAAGAGCTTAAACAAGAAATAGCTAGAATGAGAGAGCGAGAAGATCGCGTGGATGAACTAAGAGCATGGAAAGATAAAATTGATGAAGTTGCATCTCCGACACAGTTGCAAGTTAAGTTTAATGAAGTTGAAGATTTGAAGCAATTTAAGACAAAAGCTATAACAATATTTGCTGTTGTTCAATTTGGAATGGCAGCTGCAATGTGGGCACTAAAGATATTTGAGTAAAATATTTTACTAGATTA
>Ga0098040_1000268_pt1 | contig 24721 bp, 30 predicted proteins | sample 7_EtaG_FD_75065 | JGI IMG/M metagenome (GOLD analysis project Ga0098040, IMG submission 75065) | Marine viral communities from the Subarctic Pacific Ocean - 7_ETSP_OMZ_AT15161 metaG | ecosystem: Environmental > Aquatic > Marine > Oceanic | place: Pacific Ocean | collected 2015-01-08
GCATATTACGAAGATACTAAAAAACCTGTATTGGATAATGTCACTAATCTTGGGGCTAAAGGTGACAATAAGGGTGTTAATTTTGATCTGAAGAATGGGAAAATGATGTATTATTCCAAAGATGATCCAACCACTTTAAAAGTAATGGATATTCCTGGATGGTCCCAATCAGCAAGTAAGGTAAATACACAAGTGGTAAAAGATGGTCGTAATTATCGGATAATAAACAAAGACACAGGTGATGTCATACACGAAGGGGCATTCCCAGGTACTGCAGGAACAACACACGCAGACCGAAAACAACAAACGAAAGATAGTATTTCTGATTTTGCAACAATGTATAATATGAAGGATGCTCCAGAGATAGCAGAATTATACAAACTTGTTGATGCTGACGAAGATATAACAGAGAAGGACGAAGAACGGTTTGGGAGTATATTGGACGATATGGTGTCCAGAAAATCTGACCAAGTAAAGGAAACAAGGAAAAATACACAATCAAATTATGGCAAATTTATAAACCAGGGCTTGATGGATAAGTTTGGACCAGGTCAAGGTGGAACTGTTCAGAGTTTCTCTATCCCTGGCGCTGATGTTGATTTCACTATGTCTACCAAGCGAGGTGCAGAATGGGATCCAACCAGGGCGGCAGGTGTCTTGGCAAGGATAAAAGGATTCCAGAAAATAGCAGGTACAAATTTGGGGCAAATAACCCAGGAAGAAGGCGGCGCTCTTATAGCGGATGTCTTTGTTGCAAAGCATACAGATTATGGGAGTGTAAAAGGCGGATATAAATTAAAAGGCAATACAATGACGACAGGAGTTGGTAAAGATAAAAGAGAAACTCAAGTCACGCCAATAGATGATGCCTTTGGTAATAAATACGCATATGGTCCAAATAAAGAATTGTTTTATTATGATGAAGATAATGGTGGTGTGTATAGGAAAGTAAAAGGGAAACACGCACAATACACCATTGAAAATGGTAATATAGTCACGGGCAATCTCTCCAAATGGTATATGGGTGAAGTGGAAAAATATAAGTTTATAGACTAATGCAAAGATTCGGAGTACCACAAACAAAAATAGATAGTGTACTTGCTCCTGGTAAGGAAGAGGAGAAAAAGCAAGGTGTCTTCAGGTTCGGTGTAGATCCTGCTGAACTTAAAACTCCTGTTAATGGCGATGGTGAACAGATCCAAGAAAGCATACCTGGTGAAGGTGCAAGTATTGATACTGTTATAGCGGACCAGGCAGCGCAGCAGACGATAGACCAGGACTATGAGAATAGTAAGATTACTTCGACGCCTGATCAGGATCTCCCCATTACAGAAACGGAGGGTAAAAGTTCGGACCTATCAAATGATCTATTAAATAAGACTCCAGATCAACTGATGGATGATGAGATAAACACATTGACAGATGATGAAGAGTTTAATGTATGGTACCAGGGATGGCAGAATCAGATAAACGAGCATTATAAGAACAGAGATATTAGGGGCGAAGATGGATCCTTATTCCAAATGGGTGGACCAGACAATAAGATGGCTCCATACCCTTCAGAACCTAATAATATGATTAAGGCATATGATTACAAAGCCGCATATAAAGACGGGGTAGAACCTTCCCTACAAAAACATAAAGATGGTAGGCATTTTTGGCATTGGCCAAGCAAGTACAAAGATAAGGATCACCCTAATAGGTATGTAAGTACAGATAGTTATCTAAATGCATACGCACCAGGTATGTTAGGTGATCAGAAGATCCCAACAAAAATTAAGAAAATGTTATATGATATCCACCAGGAAACAGGTGGAAAGATGGATGAAACAGAAAGAAATACTGTGGCCTATAAGTGGTTACAGGCCAATGGAGTAGATCCTAAAACATATGATCCTAATTATAAAGCACCCGTTGGATATAAGACAAGTGAGTATGCTGCTGCGGTCCGTAAATGGCGTCCTGTAAATAGAGATAATACTCTATTGGATGATTATACCCCCGAAATGGAAGAAGAGTCATCTGTTCTATTGGAGCAGATGGACAACTATGTCTATCCTACATTATTCCCCATAAACCCAGATGCTGCTACGCCTGATCCTTCTACCTGGACGGAGAAGAGTGGCAACGAGGCATTCCAGGAGGCAAAGTTAAGGGGAGAAGTCCTGGAGTTTAGAAATGAACAGGAGGCTATGGCCTTTGCAGAATCTAAAGGTAGTGGAGATTGGAAGTCTGTACCAGAGGAACCAGATCCACAAATGGATCTAACAATAGGTAAGCCTGTTGAATATAAATCTGCTTTTGCAGAAAAGATTTTGGCATATGATTCATTGCAAGAGAAATGGGTGGTAGATCCTAATGTAGGTTATGATGATTTTCAAGCCCCATCAATGAAGACAGGATATTATGATTCTAAAGAACAGAAGTGGATGAATCCAGAGATTACCAGGAATCTGCCTGACGGATGGGACCGCAGAACAAGTAATATGACTCACGATGAGCATAAAAAAGCGATTGATATATATGATAATGTTGATAAGGATATGTATATCCCGTTTAAGGAAGAAATTGTCAATATACCCCTGCAGCCGCCTGATGTAGCAGGTAAGCAGTATGAACTCTCAAGTGCTGATGATTATAAACAATATTACTATGCAACGGCCATTAAGGCTCTTTCTGAATATTATGAACTACCAGAGGTGTATTTCGATCAGGAAGATGTTGATGCCTATGCTGCAGCGAAAAGTCTTTCTGTAGGCCAGGCAACGGTTGCTGCAATAAACTCAACTTTATCATCTGTATCTGTTGGTATAACAGAAAACCTATGGGATCCAACCCCTAATCAGGATGTCATAGCGAAACACAAACAAATGTTACCATATAGTAAGGAAGGCCAGGGTTGGCCTAAAATACAACGATCCTTGTTTGCGGTAGGGCATACAGGCGCAGAGGTTTCAGCATATTTAGGACCAACAAAAGCATTAGGATTGTTGAAACTGAAAAATGTCCCTGTAGGTTATGCTGCTATGATGAGATCTGCAGCAGTTTTTGGTAGTGTAGGTGGTGGTCGGAGAGTATTTGATCCAGATGAAAGGGAACATATGACGCTCTCAAAATGGTTGGTTGGTACCACATTGGATACTGCATTAGGATCCGCATTCCCATTTATGGGTAGACTTGGTGGTGAGGTATTAAAGACACCTAATACATATAGGGCTTTCGCAAATTATATGGCACAAAGCACGGCATTGACGGGTGGGATGACCGCAGTAGGATTTGCAGATGGCCTGGCTGCATATATGATGGAAAATCCTAATCAGACATTTACCGAGGCTTTTAAGACGGTTGGTGAAGGTGTTGTAGATCCAGAGATGTTATTCCAATCGTTTATGACAATGTCTATACTGCACGGATTGGGTGCAGGACCGAGATTCTTTAAAGGTGGAAAATTGAAAGCAGAAGAGTTGGCCAAGTTAGAAAAGGTTGTCGGGTTAATGTGGGAAGATGCCCCATTTGATATAAAGAAGAAACCAAATACGGTCCCTGAAATGGTTGAATACCAGGAGAAATATAATCTATGGGTAGAGTCCAGGGGGAATAAGGCAGAATATCAGATAGAGAACGGAAAACGCATCGAGCATAATGAAAAGCGTGATGCATTAAATGAAAAAAGATTAATGGACAGGGATTATTACCAACAAGAATTAGATGCAATGGATTGGAAGGATGTGTTTGAATGGGCGAATGCAAGGCAGCAGGATTATTTCAGACATAAGGGGATGTTATATAAGGTTGAGTTAAAGTACCCCCGTCCCGTTATTAAGACATTAGAAGAGGGCGTAGCCCATTCCCAATGGATTGCGAAAGAGAAACAGAAGGTCCAAATGGAAATGGACCAATTTGAAAAGAGTGGTCGGGTTAATAAGAATTTATTGGGTGATAAAACGGTGGAGCAGTATGAGTCTGGCCTGAAAGACAAGATGGAGAAACTCAACATTATGGAAAGTGATGTTGGGGCCGTCATTAGGAAGGCTGCTGATGTAGAATTAGATGGTGGAAAGGCCAGGAAGGGAGATCCAGATAAGGTAGTTATCCAGGAAGATATATTAAAATCAGGTCTTGAGGATGCTGTAGAACCACCAAAGGAGATCACAAGCAAGGAAATCACAGAAGGTAAGGGCCTGGGTGATAACTCTATCACGATATTGGAATCAATGTTTAATAAGCAGGAGGCTTTTACAAATGAACAAGCGCAAACGGCATCAATTCTCGAAGGACATATAAAAGAAAAATTTGATGCTATGGCAGAAGGTAAGCCGCAGTTATTAAAAATGATTCAAGATTCTAAACTTCCAGATGGAACAAAAAAACGGATCCTGGGCGAATGGTATGATGTTAGGGTTGAAAAAGCAGCAGGTCAGAAGATGGCCGAAGATCCAGGAAGAGAAAAACAGATAGAAGGATTTGTAAAAAAAGAAGGTAAAATAACAGAAGATTCAGTTGAATGGCAGGACCATAAAAGTAAGGATGGTAAACGGACCATAGCGCAGTACACGGAGATCGGTGATAGTCCTACGGGGAAAATATATATCCGAAGGAATCCTGATGGTACATATCGTGTGTCAAAATTTGTTGAGAAGGCAGATGGTCCTGTACTTTATTCTATGGGGGATAAGGTGCATAAGGATTTCAATAGTGCATTAAAATCGGCGGAGATGGAAGTAAGCAGCAGTAAACCAGATGTACCAAATAAGACTTGGACAGGAGATGAATACAAGCAAACACACAGACCAAGAGAAGATGGACCAACTGCAAGTGATTTAACGGGTAAAGATTCATTTGCACCAGATGATATCTATGAAAATCCACAACATTATATAGGTGTTACTCCAAAGGATCCTGCATATAAAGAAACCATAGATGCATTCCAGGCTATGAGAAATGCAAAAGGTAATCCAGATGCAATGATTACTGTGTATAGAACGGGACCAAAGAATGAGTTGAATGATGGTGATTGGATAACGCTATCAGAATCATATGCCAAACAACATAGTAAGCACCCAACAGATCCAGAACAAGATATGCCTGTTCATAAATTTGAGGTCCGTGCAGGTGATATGAAGTGGTCTGGTGAAGTGTTAGAGGAGTGGGGATATTTCCCTGATATAATAAAGCCAGGTGTAAAAAATCCTGGGGCAAGAAGGAAACTGATAAAGGAGTTTGATGCAGGGAAAAGGCAATTGTGGGAACTTACTATGGATGAGAGAGGCTTAACACAATTAGGCGAAGATGCGCTCACAAAGAATGTGCCAGAACTATCTAAACTTGACAAAGAACATAAACAATCAGTTTTGGATGCGTTAGGACGGGGTGAAGATGTAAGGCCAGAAGTATTAGAATCTTTCGGTATAACAAATACAGGTCGAAGTAAGCCACCTGGTGATCCCGAATCGGAACCTGTAGTCCCTGTTCAGCAGCCTGGCAAGGTGAGTAAGTTTAGGAAAGAAAAGGATCCAGAGAAGAGATATGAGATATTGCGTAAGGGTAGGGTTCAAACATTAAATGATATAGCAGGTGCAAAATTAAGCAAAACGGATAACGCAGTATTTGAAGGCACCCATAAGCAGATCACATTAGTAGAGAGCAAGGATGATCCTTCTGTTGTTTCTGTACTATTTAATGGATCGAAGGAACCACAAAATAAGGCACAGAGAGATTGGGTGGCAAAAAATATGCCAATGAAGGGTAGAGATTTTATTCAACAAAAAATTATTGGTGAGCAGAAGGGTTGGGTATTATCAGAGAGAGGAAATAAACTATACGACCAGGGGCAAATAAATAAAGCGGTCAAATCAGGTGGTATGACACAGAGTGAGTATGATACACAGGTCAAGCCTACCAGGCCTAAATCATATCGGGGATCACAGGTGGTTGTACTTGATAAAGATCAATCAAGGGTGAAAGACACAGATCTATATAGGGTAAAACAAAAAGGTGGGACCTTTAAGAATATAAGTGATGGTCGCTATGTGATCTATGACAGTAAGGGTAATAAGCCATTAAATGATGCTCTTAATAAGTTAGGTGAGGGCGGTAATGATATAGGACCATTTAAGAATAGTAAGGCTCTTGATAATATCCAACCAAGTAGAAATAATGAATTAGGTAATGATGGTGTTATTGTAGGTTATAGTCGGGGAGCAGGGGGCCACGGAGAATCAAGCACTAAAGATTACACGGCCTGGTTGAGTGATGGCCTCAATGCCGTATCTGTAGATGCAAAATATATTGATATGTTCCAAAAGTTTTTTGGTCCAGACCTGACATATAAATTCAGCAAAACTAACCCAAATATAAGCGCAGTTACTATTTTCGATTCCAAAGGTAAAGAAATTGGAATGGTGATGCCTATCAGGAATGATAAAGCAGATGCACCACCTAATATCCAGGGGTATTTAGGGGCCAAGCAGAGTGAAAAGGCCAATAATAATCCGTTCCTGGCAAAAGGTGGAAGTGGTAAGGGTGGTTTAGGATCTAAAAAATTTACAAGGGAAGATAAACAAGGCAGCGCTAATGATCAATTTGAGATGGCTGACCTTAATGATCCTATCAAGAGGGCTGACATAGGTAACGACCTGATCAGGAATCTATCCTTAAATAAGGGAGAGAATGTTAGATTTAAGAGAATAAAGAATTTTGCAAAGAATGCGGTGGCGATATTCTTTCCCAAGTCAGAAATCATTAGGGTTAACTCTTTAAAAGATGTAGACGATCTCTCTCACGAAATAGGCCATTATTTGGACATCAGTTTATTCGGAATATCAGAGTCGATGAGAGTAAAAGGACACGATCAGTTGGCTATCCAGGTAAAGAAGTGGCGGAATATGAAACAGGGTACATCAAAGGACACCAAGATGAAAGTATTGGTGAACAAGTATGGCCAGGAGGCGGTAGATAGGTGGGAGGAACGGTTAGAGGTCCAGGATGAATTGATATCCTTCCTACAGAAAAGATTTTACCCTGAATTGACAGTTAAAGAGGGAATTGCAGAATTTGTTTCTGATTATGTAACTAATCCCAAAAATGCAGCAAAAGAGGCCCCAAAGTTTTTTGAAATGTTTGAGGGTATAATTAAGGATACACCTGTTCAGAAAGCATTAGTACAGGCCAGGGACCAGATGAAGGATTGGGATGCTCTGGATCCAAGAGTCCAGATAGAATCTACAATTCATCGTAAAGGTGAAGAAGGATGGTTAGAGGGTATTGTAAAAGAAGTGTATGGGGATGCATACTTTAACCTGGTAGACTTTACTCAACCCCTGCGTAGAGTAACGGACAATTTTATGGCAGACAATCCAGGTGCTAAAGGTCACGAATTGGTTATCAATCAGTTTTTGTCAAACCTGGGGACAGAAGGTAAGGCACAACAATTCCTGGATAATCATCCATTTAGAATAACAAATGGGGAGATTACGATCAGAGAAGATATTCCAGGGCTTATGAAAATACTGCAACCATTCATAGCAGGTGGAGGCACAAAGATTAAGGCATTAGAGGGCTACCTGGTTGCTCAAAGGAACATAGAATTACATACAAGATATAAGGGCCAGGCGGCTACATTGGGCCTGGAGAAGTCGCGTCAAGTTCGGGAACTGTATGAGAAGGATTTCCCAGAATTAAAAGAAGCAGCAGAGCAAATATATGAGTACCAGGACGCCGTACTTGACTATTATAAAGATTCGGGGATGTTGAGTGAATTGGATGTTGATAATATTAGACAACTAAATAAGTTTTATATTCCGTTTAATCGTTATTTGCACGGCGAAGAAATGTATAAGGTTGGTAGCCCTGGTGGTAAGTATAGTCTTGATAAGTTTTTAAACGACAAGTCTTATCAAAAGGTTCGGGGTATTAAGGGTGCAAAAGAAGATGTGATGCCGCCATTAGAGCAGATTATAGCCAATACATTCCAATTGATCAGCGCAGCAGATATGAACAGGACAAAGGTTACATTGGTCAATAATCTGTTGTTGACAGGAAGTGGCTCTGGAGTACAGAAGATACCGAATAGTAAACTGTTTGTAACAGAACAAAAAGATCCAAATACAGGGGAAGTTATCAATAGGATCTATCAGCATAGGAAGGTCCCAATTGAAGGTCCTGGTATTATATCAATGAGGGTGAATGGTGAAATTGGTTATTATGAAGTCACTCCAGATGTGTACAAAGCCTTTCAACATCTAAACACAACAACAAGCAAGTATCTCAAGGTGGCTGCTTTACCTTCCACAATATTAAGGAAAGGTGCCGTTGAATATAATCCACTATTTGGTTTAAGAAATGTACCCAGGGATATAGGATCATCTATATTCTATACAAAGCACGGATATAACCCCTTCCATTTTATTACAGGGGCCAAAAGTTATAATGCTAATGATATTGTTTTTCAAAAGTTCCTGGCAAGTGGTTCAGCACAAAGTTATTTAGTTGGTATTGATAAACACCTGGATGTGGGTAAGAACAGTATGTATGCACATCCTGCGTATCAGGCAATAGATGGTTGGCGGCCTAATGGTTTAAATCCATTTAAGCAGTTCAAGAAGTTTAATTCATTTACAGAAACGGCTAATAGGGTTGGTGGATTTGCTAATGCACTCAATAAAACAGGAGATGTGTATCTTGCAATGGCTGAAGGTAGATCTATTGCTGCAGATTATGGGTTAAGAGGTGCAAGTATGCGTAATGCAGGTGCATTATGGCCGTTCTTGAACGCCAGGATTCAGCATACAAAACAATTTGGTATTGCACACAAACCAGAAAATTTAGCCAAGACGATCACAAAGGGTGCTATATACTATGGCGCCCCAACTATAGCCAATTGGATGTATTGGCATTCATCTGAAGAGTTGGCTGATCGGTATGCTGATATGCCGACCTGGAGAAAATACGGATTCTTTAATATACCTATACCAGGCAGCCAATATACATTCAGCCTACCAACGGGCGGTTTCGGCTATGTATATGGTAAGGCCCCAGAAACATTTTTGAATTACCTGAATGATCCTAATTTTGGTTATAGGGAAATATTGGAATCATTAGCATCAGGATGGGAACAGATTATGCCTGTAGGTGGCGGTGGAGGATTTGCAACCGAAATACTCCCTTATCCTGCACAATTGATTGCAGAAAATGTTGTTGGCCACGATTTTTTCACAGGTCGGAGAGTTATACCCAGGGAAATGGAACACCTGGATAAGTCACTACAGTATGATGAGAATACACCTATACAATTGAGGTGGATTGCTGATAAAATAGGAATGTCCCCAAAGAGGCTGCAGCATTTTGTTTCTTCTACATTTGCAGGGACGGGTGATTTTGCTATGGATGTTGTAGATGACCTGGCGGTGGCCACAGGCCTGTCGGACCATAGGTATGCTACCTGGACAAAGTTGTCTGATTATCCATTTATGAGGGCGTTTGTGAGTAGGATGCCTTATAGAGGTAAGCAAGGCTTAACATATCAAAAGATGTGGGAGAACCTGGATGGTTTACAAACAATAGATAATACAGTTAATAAGTGGATCTCTTTAGATAATAGGGATGCAGGTGGAGTCAAGGAAAGAATAGATAATTTAAGTAGTGGTGAGGTGCCTAAACAGTTAGATAAATATCTTTCAAAAGGTGATAATATGCAGAAGTACCAATGGATGCATACTGAATTCGATTCTGGTTACCCTGATCTACAGGGGAATCCAAAGTACACAACGAATATGAAACAGATCAATAAATTCCACGATGTAGTGAAAATGATAGGAGATATCAATATCCTGGCTATGAAAGAAAAGGGGTATATGACGGACCAACCTATGGCCGCAGATTTTAAAAGGTTGTGGAAGAATATGAGTAAAGAAGAACAGGCAGAATATAGGGGTAATGAAAAGTTGCTCTCTGGCCAGGATATCGTATTCCATAATAATCTTATTATAACGGACATCACCAAGCAGTTGTACAATGCTATGGAAAGTGGTGATAATTTTGTATTGGACCAATCGTTGATGCTTACTGATGATCTTATAAAGAAATATTTAGTAGATTTTCCTTTGAAATTTGGTAAAAAGAATATCAAAGAGAAAATCCTACAGAAGTAGTATATTTACATATGCTTAAAGCAGAAGATATTAGTAAAAGATTGAGTGAGTTGGATTCTCTCATCAATAACGCAATAGCAGAAAAGAATCAGTTAATCGGTTACAAACAAGCACTAATAGAGGCACAAGATGAAAAAATTTCTGGAAATGCTCAAGAAAATGGGGATGAAGTTCGCCATAGGGCAGATAAGGTCAAAAAAGGATCACATACTTGATGGCATAAATAAGAAAATGGATCTTCCCCTGTTATCAGAATCTGATGAAAGGGAATTATTGGATGGTATCTGGTCTTTAATAGATGATGTATTAGAAGAGATTGTAGAAGATGATTCCAAAGTTTCTGGTTGAAAAAATAATTAAACTTGTTCTAAAGCAGTTGGACCTGGACAAAATATCTGATTATGTCTTTGGTGAAAATGAATTAGATAGAAAGACAGAGGCCCTGGAAAAAAGGGTTGCTGCTTTAGAGTCAAAAAAAAAGTAATGTTTCAAGTAGATCTCGAAGAACTAATCACGGACCTTAAGCGGCACGAAGGATTCCGTAGTCGTGTCTATGATGACACACGGGGGATCCCAACGATCGGGATAGGTTTCGCTATAAAGGATCTTGAACTTGACGAAGAGGTCTGTAATCTGATCCTGGAGAAGAAAATAACAAAATTGTTGCCCAGGATCTTCAATAGGTTCCCATTTCTGAAGGACCAACCAAATACTGTCAAAATTGTAGTAATAAATATGTGCTATCAGATGGGCGTATCTGGGGTATCAAAGTTTAAAAATTATCTTAAAGCGTTAGAAAATAACGACTATATAACTGCTGCGGTAGAAATGCTTGATAGTAGATGGAGTCGCCAGACTCCAGGTAGGGCGAAGGAATTGTCTGAAAAGATAAAATCCCTTGCGTCTTAAACCACTCCCAAAGTAACTTAAACACACCAAAAATCACTAAATAACATAGGAAATGCTATGCCAGAGATGATATTATATACACCAAAAGAGGTATCGGAGATATTAAAAATTTCGTATCGGAAGGTATTAGATCTTATTAAAGATGATGAAATAAAGGCCGTTGAAGTACCTGGGGGCTATCGTATTAAAGCACAGGATCTGGAAGAGTGGCTTAACTATAATAAAAAGGATAAGGTTAATAATGATAACTGAAAAACAGAGAATAGAACGCCGCCAGGGGATAGGCGGATCTGATATCCAACACTTATTTAGTATAGAGCCGTATGGCTGCCAACGATATTTATGGTTGGATAAACAAGGGAATGATCCTGATTACCCGATCCTTTCTGAAGGTGCTATTAAGCGTGGTAATAAATTAGAAGATATTATAATTGAAGAATATCGTGAAGTGACAGGCAACAATGTCAGGAAGGTCCATAGGACGCTAACTCACAAGACAATCGAATGGGCCAGGGTACATTTAGATGGTGAGATAGTAGGAGATCATAGTTATAATCGTGAACCATCCAGGAATGGCCATCCGCCGCTTGGACCAGGCGTCCTGGAATGTAAAAGTGTTGGCCGCCAGATGTTTATGAAGATAAAACAGGAAGGGATCCCAAACAGTTGGATCCTTCAGATGCAATATGGAATGTTTATTACAAATCGTTCCTGGGCAAGTATAGCGGTATTGTGGGCAGAGCAATGGGAGTTTATTACATTTAATGTTGATAGGGATGAAGAGATCATCAAGGCTATTCAATATGAAGGGAATAAATTTTGGGCCAAAGTAGAAAATGGTCCATCACCAGACCGCCTGGATCCGAAGGATAAAAGATGTTCCAGGTGTCCTTACCGCACATCGTGCCAGGGCGCTGCATTATTAGGCCAGGTAGCAGACAATGGTGGGGATATCCATTTTGATGATACACTCACTCCTATGGTCCAGGAATTGGTTGAAATGGAACTTGTGGCCACAGAGGTTAAGGAGCGTATAGATAAAAAGAAAACTTTAATAAAAGATAAGATTGGCGATAGGCCTATGGTTGATTGCACAGGGTATCGTTTACACTATAAGCCAATTGAAACGAAACGAATAAACACAAGGCGGTTAAAATCAGAAGAGCCTGGTGTATATGAGAAGTATGCGACAGTTTCAGTTTCAAGGCCATTCAAGAAAATAGCAAAATAAGGAGTACCGATGAGTAATAGCATAATTAACAAAGAAACCGCAATGGTATTGACCGACGATCAGAAGGATCTGATCAAAAGAACAGTAGCAAATGGTTGCACAGATGATGAATTGTCCCTGTTCTTATACCAATGTGAGAGATCTGGCCTGGATCCTTTTTCCAGACAGATACATATGATCAAAAGGGGCAATAGGGCTACCATTCAGACAGGCATTGATGGTTATCGTGCCATTGCTGAAAGAACGGGTAAATATGCAGGGAATGACGAATATCTATATAATGGTGGCCAGACAGAATATCAACTCCTGGCAAAAGGTGAAAGGCAGCCAAAGGTTGCAACGGCCTGTGTCCGTAAAATAGTGGGTGGTGTGGTGTGTGATTTTAAAGCATCTGCATCCTGGCTTGAGTATTGCCCAAAAGGAAAGCAAGATTATATGTGGAATAAAATGCCATATTTAATGCTTGGTAAGTGTGCAGAGGCCCTGGCGCTGCGAAAGGCGTTCCCCAATGATCTATCAGGGATCTACACGGATGATGAGATGGCCCAGGCAGAAGTACAGAGTATTGAAACAAAAACCAAAGGCAATGTTGACGACCTAAAAAGGATTATAGCGCCCGTTGTTGGTGATACACCTTATGAGGATTTTGATCGGGAAAATGGTGATTTTAAGCCCGAAGAAGAAGAAGAAGAGCGTCAGCCAACATTGATTGACCAGATCCGTGAATGTTTAGGCTCAAAGTATGTTAGTGATGAAACGAGGGATAAAGTAGGTCCCTGGTTGGAAAAGAGTCCTAACTATGATGCGGTTGAAATTTGCCTTAATAAGTTAAGAGGAATGATCGATGAAGGAGAAAAAGCCCAAAAAGAAGAGCCAAAAAAAGGCGGACCAGGGGAAGACGATGACGACCTGCCATTTTAAAATTGTGCTGCCTAATTATTACGGTAGGCACAGTAGCATTTCTTCTAAAACAATAAAATGGTGGGTTAGCAAATGATCCGATATAATGAAGTTTCAATAACTACCTGGATATCCAGGGATTTCACAACCCTGACACCACACGGAAAACTGTTGTGGCTCTATTTACTCACAGGTCCCATTAGAAAGCCCCTACCAGGCATATACAGGGCAGGAATAGGTTCTTGCACGGATGACCTGGGTTGGAGCGCAGATGCCTTTAAAAAGGCATTTAAGGAATTGTCTGGTAAAAAGATGGCTATAGCAGATTGGTCGTCCAATGTAATCTATTTGCCGAATTGGGCCAAATACAATAGGCCCCCTGCTAATCCTAATATATTAAAGTCCTGGTTGGGTATGCTTGATTCCATTCCCGATTGTGATTTGAAAAACGAATATATCCAAACATTGGTGGGTGTGTCTTCAGATAATAACACATATACTGAACTTATCAATGAGTGGGTTAATGAACGCCAGGACAAACTACATCGTGTGGAAATTAAAAAGGTGGTTCAGAAGGTCACCAGGGATATATCCCCGTACATTAGCCTGGCAGAGAGATATACTGCTGCAGTAAAGGAAGTATTCCCTAAACTGTCCATATTTAAGAATGGTCATATGCCAGAATCAATGTTACAATCTGGGGCATCAGAATTAGAGAAACTTCACAGGTTGGATAAGGTTTCCCTGGAGTCAATGGAAGAGATCCTTGAATGGATTATTAGTTCATATGATGAAACTGCTAATTTCAATTGGTTATCTAATCTTCAATCATTGAAGTCCATTAGGCGTAAGTCTTCAAATGGTAATACCAAGTGGGAAAATATTGTATTGCAATATGCAACACACCTTTCTAAAGGTAAGAAAAAAGATAGGGAGATAGACTATAGCGATGTCACAAATTCTCCAATCTAAACTCAATAAGGTCCAGAAGGATTATGTAGAGCAGTTAGATGCTTTTCTAAATGTTAATATGAATGATATCCAGGTAAAGAATTGGACAGTAGCACTTTCTAAATATAATGAAGATGTGCTGCGTGAAGGTTGGAATGAGTTTGTATATCAGGTCAGGCCAGGGTTAATGCCATCTATAACAGATTGTACAAAGATTATGGACCGCATTAGGTTGGACCATAATAGGGAGATCCATAACGCTGCTAAAGCCCCAATAGAACGCACAGAAGACAACGCCCACCTACACGATTGGATTGCTGCTATAAGATATGGTTTAAATCAAAAGCGTGAGGGTAAGTGGAACGAAGGTGAGCGCCTGGAATATATGCTTGATATAGCAAAAGAAATTAAGTTAGATGTAGAGTCTATAGATGAATTGGAAATAGATATTGCCAGATGGCGAAGGAATAACCCTGATGTCGAAACGAGTCCGATCTAAAAATGAATGGAGAGAACCTATGAAATTTGAAATTGTTGAAAAAGGCGGTGAGAGTCCCAAAGAGAAATCATCAGGCCGTGGCCCTGGTGAGTCTTCTCCTGGCACTATTCACAACTCACCGCCAATATTATTGAGGTTGTGTCTTGACTTTATCGTGGGCCATCTTCTGGCGCCCGATTTTCAAAGATACCTGGATGATGCTAAAGTAACATTCAATATAGAGGAATATTATAATGATGATAAAATCACAGGAAGATAAAGTAATTAGCATATTAGAAAAAATTCCTGGTGCCAGGGATAGCGATACGCTGCTTGTGGCCCTGATATGGGATGATGAATTGGGTGGTCCCACAAAAACACATAAAATGTCAGCATATCAGTTGTTGGTTATGCTTTCCAGGGGTGAACTACCTAACTATAGATCCATAAGTCGGTGTCGTAGTAAGGTGGAAGAATCCAGGGAAGATCTTCGGGGTAAGAATTATGCAGCCAGGCAGCGCCACCAGGCGCAAGTCAAAAAAGAGATAATAGATTGGGATAAGGTAGAAAAGGATGGCCTATTTGAACCTGAAGATACCAAAGGTAAAGATACCTGGTACCCATACAAGGACTAATACTATGAATAAAGAGGTGGCAATGAGCCTTAATAAAGAGGCGCAATACACGGCAAAGAAATTTTCAAATGTTGCAAGGAAACAGAATTGGACGGGTGAGGTTTTTGAGGTGGATGAAATAATCCCATTGTCAGCGCAATCGGCTATGGTAGTATTTAAAAAGACTACAGGTAAAAAAGCATTGGCTCATTTTATTCATATCAGACAACAGAAGAGATGGCTATATTATTTCATTGGTGCAGCACACTTGTTGAATTTAGATCTGTTGACTAAAAAATATGCAGAGATTGAAAGTTTTAATTATCCTAAAAACCTATATGAGGTTAGCGACCAGGGGACGCTTTTATGAAGAAAAAGAAAATGACATATCGGGAACTATTGGCGCACATTGAGAGAAGGGACGAATTGTTAATGCAGCGTTTTTCTAATGCGGAAAGATGGATCAGCAGCGTGGAGCATATGGTTAAATGGCTGATCGAATTCCTATTTAGTAAGCGTCGCAAAAAGAAATTTGATGCATTTATTAAAGAGCAGCAGAAAGAAAAAGATGCCATACCCGATGAAACGAAAGTATAAGAAACCTGATGGTACATTCAGGTATTATTATGATACAGGTTTATATAAGGCTAAAAGTATGCCTGGTTTAATTTGTATGGTACTAAAACACAGAGTCTATTGCTCTATGGTTTCGATATTAAGGTATGCACGGAAACGCACCCCCAATGTTATTGGTTCCATAGAGCAATATATTAAAAAGATAAGTGGAGGTGTAGATGCCAAAGAGTAAACTAACTATTGATGATCTGAAGGATGATATATTAAAATTGATCGATAAGGTTGAGGCCCTGGAACAAAAGATTATCAATCTAAATTGGAAGGTTAATCTTAAATGTAATGATATGCAGAAAAAGATTGATAAGGTTGAATTAGGCTATGAATTTAAATTAAAACAAAGGAGTGAATAATGGATGGACCATTTAAACATAAAGAAGGATTCGGTACATTGTGGTACCAGGATCAGGAACAGGGATCTAACAGGCCCATTGCTAAAGGTAAGGCCACAACGCCTGATGGTGTCGAAGTTGAAATAGCAATCTGGAAGGGTAAAACCAAAAAAGGTGACGATGTTCTCCAGGTAAGAATTGATCCACCATACCAGGGCGGCAGCCAGGATGAATCCCCCATATAATATTAAATTCATTGTTAGGGGAGATCCTAAAGCACAAAAGAGGCATCGTAGCGGAAGGGGATATCATTATGATCCTTCCAAAGGTGACAAAGCAGACTTCCTGTTATTGGCTCATAAACATATCCCCAAGCAGCCCATAGAAGGCCCTATATTCGTAAAGGTAAGGTATTATATGCCTATACCCACTTCCTGGCCTAAATACCGCAAGAAGGCAGCAGAAAACGATCTTCTGCCCCATATTAAAACCCCTGACCTGGATAACTTGGTTAAGTTTACCCTGGATGCCCTGGCGCCGTATTGGGTAGACGACCGCCAGGTGTACCTAATGGATCCTGGTAAGTATTACTCACCTACCCCCAGAACTGAAGTGACTATTCGGCCAGATCTTCCAGATCCGAATCAGTAACTCCAGGGTTGGTCCACATCCCGTAGGCCAACTCTCTCAAGGTAAATCTTTCAAAGCAGCCTAACTCTCTAATCTTTTTAATAAGGTTAACGAAGTCCAGGGCAAGGTGTAATTCCTTGTGCTGCTCCCAATAGTCTGCCAGGAACCCTTCAAACATTCGCCTACTTGCTAACTCTTTCCCGTCCAACGATTCACCCCTATGGGCTACAATGATCATTGCTAACTCTTCCTGGGTGAAAACCCCTTTAAGGGCGGCCCTGGATTCTTCTCTCAAAGTTGGAAATGACTCCAGGGCGATCCTGGATCCCTGGAACCGATTCTTATAGTGGCCCTGATAATACTCATTGGCTGCAGCGCTGATCCTGGTAGTGATGCTATTCTGATTCATAATAATATCCTTTTATTGATTAGATCTAATTTACACCAGGATAGGCGGAATAGCCTACAGAAGTGCATATTTACTGAAAAACAGGCCGCCAGGTTGCCCCTTAACGGAGAGATCTCCAGGTTAGGCGGTAGTAAGTATGGGGGTTATTTGGGGGTTATCGTATAAAAGAAAAGCGGCAGCCCCTTGACAGACTGCCGCTTTGTGCGGTGTAGTTGTGGTGCCGATTTATAGGATTAAATCAGCCCCAGAAGATAAGCCGCCAGGTACTGACCTGCAATGAATATTGCAGCAGCAGCCAGGTGCAGCAGCAGATCCCTTTTATTCATTATCTCCAGATTGCCGCAATGGCAGCCTTTGGAGTGGTCTGAACATACTCACCAGAATCGGATTCATATTTATACAGGATCCCGTCATTATCAATATTCAGGTAGCGCCTGGTATCGATATGTTTATACAATTGGATTTCCCGTCTGCCCTTAACATTGTTGATCGGGAAGGAACCCATATGCATAAAATCATCAACATACATTGGGCCGAAGTCATCCTGGCCCCATTGATCTGTTTCGTCCTTTTCACAATCATCACAGAGCCGTTCCAGGGGTTTCCAATTATGGCCTGAAGGATCTGGATCGTGGGGATTGATCTCCTGGCCGCCAACATCACCATCTCTATTATCATCATTTGAAGATGGGTGACACTCCTCACAGAGTTTCCAATCTTCCATAGGATATAGGTTGGCATAGTTATTACCAAGCAATGGCATACCGCAATCGGTGGCCCCGTTACCGCTTGTGTATAGGTGCGCCTGGTGCAGCCTCTTTACCCAGGGGAATTTCCGTATGGCAGCCCTGGCCGTTGCAGCATCCTGGTAGTATTCCAGGTAGCCGCTTGATCTTGGCAGCATACAGGGTTCATTCCGATCACCCAGGTCGTGAGCAATGGTGCCTTTGATGGTCACGAAAGCGTCAGCCTCTGGGCCTGTCAGTTCTCTTTCTGACCATTGAACATATCCGACCAGGGCCTTCATTCCATCTGTTTGGAACAGGCGGATGTAGTCTGAATATATCATCATCAGATCCAGGTCATTGGGTGGTACAGTTGGATCCAACATCTCATATTTAATTAGGATCCCCTTGAACTGTTCATATAGGTTTCTGTCCAGGGCCGTTTGGATCCTGGCGGTTATTGTATTATTCATCTTTTTTGATCTCCTCTTATGCGGTTATTTAATAATTCCCAATGGCTACTCAAGAGTACACCTCCAGGATATGTTCACAAAGGTTCGCTATGCCTTCATTAGATCTAACGAAGCCGTGTTTACATAGGCTAAAATCGAAGGCATCAGGATCATCATTTTTCATAAATTTCTGATATGCCAGGGCCTTCCGTTCAGTTGGGAAGAAACGGATCGTCAGAAAGTTCTGATCAGGATCCATTTCTCCGTATGGCGTTTGCCAGGTTAATGACCAAATCATATTGGCCTCCTATTGTTTAGTTGTGCATTCATCATCAATCTGATGGATGCGGTTGGTTATTTTAATTAGATCTGCCAGGTACCTATATGAGTAAAGGATCTGATCATAACTCTGTACCCGTTTATTTCTCCTGATGTACTGCCATACCTTTGCTGCAGAGTTCCATACTATGGATCTGTATGCAAGTTTATGCCAATCGTCAGGATCTCTTGGTAGATCTACTTCGCCGCCGCCCTTTATCCAGGCAGCAGTTTTATCATCGAAGGTCATCGTATTATTTCTCCTGTTTTGTTATTGAGATTGCTAACTTTACTAACTTTACTAACTTTGAAAATCTGAAGGGCTAACATTTTAACTTTGGATAATAATATCGGGGCGTGTACGCCGCGACCTGGCCAGGCGCAACCAGGGGGAAAAAAAATAAATGTTAGATCTAACGGCCGCCGCCAGGATCTGGCCAGGATCTGGCCAGGATAAAAAGAACAAAAAAAATATAAGGCGCCAGGGCCAGGGCCAGGGATCCGATCCCCTGCCCTGGTGCTGCCCTGCTGCCGTTGTCCTGCTGCTGCTGCACTTATTGGCCTCTGATCACCTGGCCAAACGGTTACAGGCTGCAGCGCCTGGCGGCCTCCAGGTGCCAGGCTTAACAGGATCAGGATTATTATTAAGGTTGTGATCATCTGCCCAGGATCCACCGCACGGCGTAAAACACAGGCCGCACGAAGGCGCCCCAGATCAGCCAAACCATAGACAGGATAAACACCTTGAAAGAACTCACAATAACATTTATTATTAATCTGGGGTAACTCATTTCAGCACCTCAAATATATTTACGGTTGGATCTTCCAGGGTGTAACATTTTAAGCAATCCAGACAGGCCCCGAAACAATTAGACGGGGCGCCTTTGTCCTTTTCTGTCTGGTTGTTAAATGTTTTATCGAAACCAGGCGGCAGCGCTGCGGCCTTATTAAATTCCTGATCATTACTAAATATTAAAATCAGGTTAGAAGGCTTGGCGCCGTGCTGCTCTATTGCTTTGATCACCAGGCCTGGGCGCTTGGTCCACAGGCTGAAAGTAGTGGAAGGGGCCAGGTCACAGATCCGCAGCAAGTTCACGGCGTGAGCCAGGTTGATCAGTTCGCCGTGAGCGCTGAAACGAATATAAAGCGCATTGGGCGGCTTGGGTAGATATCGGCCAGGGTGTACCCGTTCCGATAAATAACGGCCGTTGTTTTCCCAACTTGGAGCGCAGTTCTGGCGGCTCGTCTGCAGCATTCTAATGCTATAACAAGCAGCACAGGCGGCCCTTTTCGCTTTGTTCATTGCCTGGCAAAACTTATTGACCAGGGGCGAAGTGTTAAGGGCAGGGATCCCTTTTAATTTGCCCGTCATTACTGACCAGGTGGCCAGGGTTGGCGCACTCACGCCAGGGCCACAGGTTGCGGCGCTGCTGCACCTGGTTTAATCTCTTTGACCTGGTACCCGTGCGCCTGGATCTGGCCCAGGGTTGAGATCCCCAGGGCTGCCAGGGCCTGGCCAAGTTCCTTCAGGCTGCTAAACCTGGGGGCCACAGGTTGGCCCGTGCTTGTCAGGATCAATAAGTAATATTTCATCTGATCACCTCCCAGGTCGTCCCGTTCCATTCCTGGAACTCATAACCGCCCCAGGTTGTAGCATAGTGGACGGAGTTGCCTTGATGCTGCAGCAGCCAGGCAAAGCACTCCCAATAAGTACCCGTGCAAACCTCGGCCGTGACCGTCACGCCCTGGGCTTGTGTATCTTGTAGGACTCTAAACATATAAACACCTCTTTTATTTGTTAGTGTATTAAAGCGCCTCACGCCAGGACACCAGGAACCAGGCCACCGACGGCGGACAGGTTGCCCCTGGGCTGATTGTATAGAAAATAAAGCGGCACTATTCACGCCAGGAATATACAACCGCCCCCAACCATACACCAAACCCTTTCGCAAACCCTTCCGCCAACCATTGGCGCAACCGTTCCAGGCCCTGGGATCTGCCAGGGCTGCGGCCAGGTCTAACGGATCCAGGTTAACCAGGCGCCAGGATCTGATCAGGTGCAACCAGGCGCCAGGGATCAGGACGGCGGCCCCGTACGCACGGGCGCACGGTCCTTATTTATGCGGCCCCCGATCAGCCAGGCGGCCAGGTCAACGCAGGATCAGCGCCGAAGTCAACCAAAAAAAAAATATCGGATCGGGCGAAGGTGGGGGTGGCTGCTATATAATGCACTTGCCGCACATTTTTTAAACAGTTTTTATAGAGGGTGGTAACAGTTAAATAATATATCCAGGTGGGTTACGGGAACCGTTTACTAAACGGTTGTGTTAATGGTACACTATATAGATATGGTTATAGTTATGGTTATAGTTATAGTTATTTTAAGAGGAGAATTTTTTTTAATTTTGCAGAATTGTACTTTTGCATATTATCTTACTATATGCAAATACGCTGCAGAAACCGAACATTTGATATCTACGATAAGGCTGCTGCCGAGAGAAAAGGCATTAAAATTGCTAAAAATTGGCGCCAGGCAACCAAAGATGATTGGATTTCAACTGCAGATGGTAAGGTCCTACAGGTATTAGGCAGGACCAAACTAAATACAAAGACGAAGAAACCCATCTTCGCTATCAGGACGGGATTTGGCAAGACGCCGACCTACAAGCATAACATATATGCTGCTAAATGTCCTGACTATCAATGGGATGTTTTTTTAAAGGGTAAATTAACACGGGCCGTCAAGACTACGGTCCTTCAACAGGCATTTTTAGAGTACCTGGTAGAGAATTGTCAGCCCGATATGAAGGGAATGTGGATCGCATCAGATCTAATTCAAGCCTATATGGCGGTCTACCAGGACAACAACCCTACGAATTCCTTAAGAAGGGCCTTATGGATCCTGAAGAAGGATTCAGCAAAGGAGTTTATGAGTATGAAGATGAAAGACAAACTGATCGAAAAGGGTTTGGACGATGATTATGTAGCAGACAGGTTAAAGGGATTTATTGAAGATAAGAACGCACCCCATTCTGTTCGTCTACAGGCATTAAACAAGGCATCTGATCTTCTTGGGCATAATGTTAAAGTCAAAAAAGAACAGGTCCAGGAATCTGTTATGATCCTTTCGGATGATGACAAAAAGAAATTAAGAAAAGAACAGGATACTTTTGCTAACCAATTAAAAAATTAAATAGGAGTTCAATATGGCGTTCGATAGATACGATACAATAGCACTTGGCCAGGATGGATCAGCCTTCCTGGATTCTGCTGCAACATTATTTATACCTGTTGCACCGTTAAGGGTTGTAGCAATAACCTGTCTCACGGATTGTACATTTACTGATTTGGTGGCCGATGACAATACAAAATTTATCGGTACAGGCGGTGCAGGAAAGGGTGGTGATACATTTGCTGCTGCTGATGTTATACCTGCAGGGGTTACCATTTACGGTAGTTGGGTTCAGGTAGGTGTCGGTGTCAATGGCGAAAAATGCATATGCTATGTAGGCTGATATATGTCTAATCTCGGATTAGGATTAGGATTAGGAAAATCAAGTGGAGGAATTACCCCGTTCGTACCTTCCCACCAATTATTTAATACCCAGACAGGCGCAGATTTTAATAGTGATAACGGAGCAGAAACCTTTAAGGTAGTAGTACCGCCTCCTGCAGGTGTCCCTTTCACATTAGGGGACCACGAGGCAGGTCAATCTATACAACAACAAGTAAATATAAAATCAGGAACCCCAATGGGTAATGATCTTATTTCTTTAGGGTATAACACACAGAATTCTGGTTTTTTATTTTCTGCAACAGGTGATCTTTTAACTTGTCACAAGAGATCTGCTGATAATTTCATTGGGATGATAGCCTGGGGATTATCAAGTCCCTGGAATATAGACCTGGGATATTCTGGTCCCACAGAAGAATTGGTTATTTCAACTGCAGCATTTGGTGCAGGTTATTCTCACGATAAAATGAATTGGGATGATAATGGGAACATCGTTCATCTGTTTGTTGATTATAATAGCCAACCTTACAATTGGTTGGGATTTGATTTAACGACACCATACCAGATAACAGGTGAAGGTACAAAGGTAGCAGCAGATAGATCAAACAATACTGTTAGCGGCAATAACGAAGGTAGAGGATTCAGTTTTGGCAATAATTCATTCTTTCTTTGTAACGGAAATAGTTTACAAAATATACAGAAATGGGACCTTAATGCAGGTGGATTTCCCGATACACTACAACAATCAGTTATACCCGTTCCAGATCAACCGCCAGGTATGGGCAATACCAGGGGCGGTGTCTTTGTATTTGATAGTGGAAATGGCCTTATGGTTGTAGGCGACAACGGAAATGTTGGTGGTGTTTACTATGGCGTAAGAAGATACTCAATGTCCACACCATATGATCTTACCACAATGGTAATGGAAGAATGGATAGATTTTCAGGCATCAGGAACAGGGTATACAAACGGCCAGGGTGATCCTGAAACTTTTATCTGGAAACCCGACGGAACAAAATATTGGTGGGGTGGAAGTAACAATTCGGGTGGACAACAAATCTCCCAAGTGTTAGTATAAATTAAAAAATGAGGAATAGATATGGCAGTATATAATAGTGTTCTAACAGGGTTGGAAATAGACTCGTCTGGCGCTGCTATCAAAAATGCAGTATCTGGATTTACAGGTTCGGGCGCAGCACAAACGGCAGATGACCTTTCTATCGATAATTTAAAATTAGACGGAAATACTCTTTCAGCAACGAATGCAGGTGGAGATGTTAACCTTACTCCTAACGGTGTAGGAAAAGTAAGAACAGATAATATGTCCCTTGATGGGAATACAATCTCAACAGATAATTCTAATGGTGATCTTATTCTTGCTCCAAATGGGACAGGTATAGTTATGGGAGTTCCTATAGCCTTTTGTCATAATTATAAAGATGACGCAGGAACAACCGAAAATTATCTACCCTGGACAGATGGGACAGAATCGGCATCGGCAGGTGATAGAAAAGCATTCCTGGCTCCGTTTGATATGGTCCTAAATAAACTTATTTGGCGTATGGGATCCGCAAATGCCTGTACTATGACGATTAAGGTTGAGGCGGTTGATGATGGGGATCCATTTACTGCAGGTAATACTGCTACCATAGCAACGGCAACCCAGATCCACGATGGTACGGACCACAAAGTCTATTCATCATTAGAGGCAAATTTCAATGTACAACCTATAGTACCTGCAGGGAAATTAGCGGTTATGACATTTCAGGCTGATGTGGATGCTAATGCTGCCGATGGAGATTATTTTATTTCATCAGTATGGACACTACAACCTTAAACTAATGGGGAACATAAATAAAAAATGAAGGCTTGTGAGGATAAAAAAGCAGGAGTTTTGGTTGGCGAACTAAAGATGTTCCCCAGAAAAATTAACAATGAATAATATGAATACAATTGCTGCATTATTACTTGGGCTAATTACAATGGTAGGATCTGCATTCACTATTGATAGCCGCTATGCAAAGGTTACAGATGTTAGTGACCTTAAATATGAGATCTATATGGTGGACCAGAGGCTGCACCTTAAAATCTCATCAGACAGAGCCACATATCTCCAGGAACGGATATGGAAGTATACGGACCGCTATGAAGGCAAAGAGATCCCTGATACGGTTAAGGAGATGATTCGTGATATGCAAAAGGAATATGATGGCATTATGGAAGATATTAAAAAACAATCAATAGATCCTAAAGCCCCAGGAGAAAAAGCGTAATGGACACAGTTAAAACTTTATCAGCAGGAGTCGGCGGAGTATCGATCTGGTGGATAGATCTTATTCACCCAATGGTTCAATTAGCAGTATCCCTGGCTACGCTTGTTTATATCATAGTTAAAATAAAAAATGAAATCAGTAAGGAGAAATAATAATGGCAAATAATTGTATTATATCTGTGTCGTTAGAACCACAGATTGAAAC
>Ga0098040_1000270_pt1 | contig 24649 bp, 22 predicted proteins | sample 7_EtaG_FD_75065 | JGI IMG/M metagenome (GOLD analysis project Ga0098040, IMG submission 75065) | Marine viral communities from the Subarctic Pacific Ocean - 7_ETSP_OMZ_AT15161 metaG | ecosystem: Environmental > Aquatic > Marine > Oceanic | place: Pacific Ocean | collected 2015-01-08
TGCTGCTGTTTGATATCTACCATTACACCAAGTCCAACCCCAACTTGAATGGCAATCACACAATCCTTGACCTGCTGTGCTACATCCACCATATCTTTCCCAACCTGCTCCACAATCTCCACAGTAGTTACAACCACTACCTACAGTCTTATATTCATAATCAAAACAAATTCCATCAGTTCCAGTTGTTCCAGTAGTTCCTTGCTCACCACCACCGCCAGCACCATAAATTCTAGCACCAGTTTCTACATTAACTCGAATATTATTTCCACCTGAAGATGCTATTGTTAAAGCATTACCACCTGCTTCACCACTAATAGGACTTCCATCCCCACCTGCACCGCGAGCACCCCAAATATCTCCAGATACAGTTATAGTAAGATTATGTGCTGTTGCATTCAAATCAGCAGCAGAAGCAGCATTATTATTTGATCCTACAATACCATCTATACTTACCCACTTAAGAATATTCTTATTTAAATTTGAATTCCATGACAGTGCATCTATATCATAATTGGTATCAGTATTTGTTTGAGTAATATAATAGTACTTAATACTATTCCTCATTTGAGACACTTTCCAATTATTGGTAGTCTCTATACTTGCATTTTCAGTGGCATCAGGAACTATAGGATTAGTCTCTGTTACATCAGCATCTCTTCTTAATTCTGATGCACTAATCGTTCCAGTGGTTGAAGATCCAGGAGTTGCACCATCATCACTAGGAGTACCCAATCTAAAAGTATCCCTCAGACTACTCCATTTAATTTCACCACTAGCAAAATATGGACCTGCTTTTGTGACCGCTGAAGACATTTATTCTTTATACTTTTTTCTATTTATCCAAATAATCCTTAAAAATATCAATAGCATCATCCCAATGAACATATCTTTCACCTTTTCTAGGGATAAAACTTAATGTCCATCTACCTTCTGAAGTTGGGTTATTTGTGCCATGTAATATTCCAACATTAACTAAACTAGGGCGATTAGTATTTGCTTCATATAAAAGTTCACAATCCTCCTCTTCTGCCCATAAATGAGGTATCAAACTATTCTCACCAATCTCCATACCACCATGTTTATAAGTACTCTCACTTTTTATTGAATCAGACTTCCACCACTGTGTTACTCCTTCCTGCGGACCCCAAGTTACATTAATTTTTACATGATTGGTATAACCTGAATGATCTGTATGAATAGGAATTTTACTATAAGGTGGAGTATAAAATGTTTCACCCATGTATAACTCAACACCAAGATTATTCATCCAGTTATATAACTCAGGAAATTCAAAAGCATTGTACAAATAATTATGCTGAATGATATCTCTTTCTTCATCAAAATGTGATAAAGGTTTAATCTCAAATGGTAGATTAAGATACCGATGACATTTGTTCATGATATAGCATCCTTATGTGATATCCATTTCCACCTTTTCTTTTCAATTTCTAAAATCCTATACTCATTTTTCATCTCATCCCATATCTTTCTTCCATCAATCTTATATTCTAAGAAATTCTTAATTGATTGATTATTAACCATATTAAGACCCTTTGCAATCTGAATATAACTATCAAGTATCCAGAAAGTTTTCTCTCGATGACAAGTTCTGGCATCTAAAAATTCTTCCCTACATTTCTCATCAAAATTCTTAACCCAATCTACTTTATTGGCAGTCATATATCTCCAAAACTCAGAATCAGTTCTATTTGTATTATAATGTAAGCAAATAAAATCAATTATCTCTTCATGTAATTTTCTATTAGCCTTGTTTATTATTACCCTATTATATTGTAAGTTATTCAAAGTAGAATTTATCGTCATAAATTCTTGAACTTGAGATAAAATAATTTGTATTCCTGTAGACTCTAATGGTTCAACAAATCCACTAGATAATCCTATTGCTAAACAATTACCAATCCAATAATCTTCATAATATCCAGATCTATAACGAATAATCCTATCAGTTTGTAACTCTGCATTGTGATTTTTTAATAACCATTCATTATATTTTTCTCTTGCTTCTTCATCAGAAGTAAATCTTGACGAGTAAATATATCCTGTTCCAAATCTATCTCCAATTGGTAATTGCCAAATCCATCCATTCTCTGTTGCTTCTGCCACAGTGTGAGAAGGAATTTCATTAGAATTATTAGGAACTTGTTGAGGAATTGCTCTATCTAATGGTAAAGAATTAGAAAGATCATTCCACTTAGGATTTAAATGTTTAAATAAGACTGCATTAAACCCAGAAGCATCGATAAAAAGATCTGCCTCAACAATACCACTATCTCGACATCTTATACTCGTAATATTCTCACCATCAACAATTACTTCCTCTACTAAATCATCTACGAGATCTATCTTGCCTTTTAATTTCTTAATAACATACTCAGAAAATTCCTGAGTATCAAGATGTAGTGCATAATCATACTTATCAAATGGTAACTTTGGAATCGTAGTAGTTGCTTCATTATAATTGGTTCCACCATTAAATTTACCCTGAGTAATAGAATATACACCACTAGAATTCAGGTTAGGTTTATATATTTGACCAAACCCATGAAAATATTCTGTACCAGGAATCCAATTCTTAAAATTAATTCCTAACTTTAAAGAAGCATTATTCCTAAATTCTTTAAAAAATTGCTCAGTAGTTACTCCAAGATGTGACAAAAGCAATCTAATAATTGGAGTTGTACTTTCTCCTACTGCAATATTCTTACTGGTTGCATCATAATAAAGAGATATATCTACCTTATTACCCCAATAATTTTTCATCATTGCGGCACAGCACAATCCAGCAGTACCAGACCCAACAATTACAATTTTTTTCATTCAGAATAATATAGTTAAAAAATATTTAGGGAACAGTTGCTATACCAATCCAGTTACCACCAAGTCTAACTTCTAACCTATCTGTAGTCTCATTATAGATTATAGCAGCAGGAGCCGCAACTTGGAAGTTATTTCTTACAGAAGTAGTAACTTTTGGAAGAAGCATAAATCCAGCAGTAGCACCCATCGTACCTTCTCCAGCACCAGAAAAGTCTACCGCACATCTAGGAGCATACGTTCCTACCCCAAGTCTTGAACTAGAAGTATTATCAGCAATAGTAAGAGTTTCACCCCAAATTGTAGTCTTCTTACCATGTATCTGAACATTTCCTAATGCAGCATCAGTAACAATACCAACAACAGTCTGAAGTGCTGTAGTTCCAATACCTACATTATCAAGTGAACTTAATCCCTTAACTTCAACTGTTGCTAATGGATTTGTAGTTCCGATACCCACTCCTTGGAAAAGTCCTGTTCCTGAGAAGAAGTCTAACTCAGTCCTTGGAGAAGTATTATTAAGTCCAATCTTACCAGTAAGATTAACATTATTAAAGGTTGAAACACCAGTAGTATTATTGAGATTAGTACCATTAACTACAGTTGGTAAAGTCACTGTACCAGCACTCATGTTGCCGCTGATAACAAGATTACCTCCAACCCAAGCATTACTTGTAACAGTAGAAGTTCCTACAACATGTAAGGTATTATCAGGATTTGTTTTACCCAGACCCAATCTACCTTCCAAAGTAAGAGACATCAAATCAGCATTTGTTTGCCCATAAATCCAGTCAAATCTACCTGTATTAATACCTGCACCTCCTTTATGGAGATACATGTTGACATTACCAGTATCATTATTAATGATATCTAACGTATTAGCTTGAGTTCCATATCTGAATAGTGCGGTACTATTACCAACACCAACACTATTTCCAATGCTAATCCTTGATGATCCAGTGTCAGCAATTACCTGTAACAACAGACTAGAATCTTTTTGAATCTTAATATCATTACTAAAGGTAGCAACACCAGCAACATTCAGATCATCTAATTGTGTATCTCCATCTACATCTAAAGTACTGTTGATATCAACCGCACCAGCAAATGTTGTAATACCAGATACATTAAGAGCATCTAATTCTGTATTACCGTCTACATCTAAATCACCATTAGCATCTATATTAGATGAGAAGGTAGCAACACCAGCAACAGTTAAATCATCTAGTTGAGTATCTCCATCTACATCTAAACTTCCATTAGCATCAATAGCAGCAGAGAACGTAGCAGCTTCAGCAACATTAAGAACATCGAGATCCGTTTGCCCATCTACATCAATACCACCTGTTCCTATATCAAGTTGAGTGAATGAACCAATTCCAGATACATCTATTCCACCAGCAGTAAATCTTACATCATCTCCAAAAGTAGAAATTCCAGTAACATTTAGACCATCAATACTAACTCCACCTACAACGTTAGCACCACCATTAGCATCAATTGCTCCAGTAATTGTGGCAACACCAGCAACATTTAAGTCATCTAACTGAGTATCTCCATCTACATCCAAAGTACTATTGATATCAACAGCAGAAGAGAATGTAGAGACACCTGTTACATTTAAATCTACGCTCTTAATAAATCCTGTTGCTTCATATCCACCAGCTGTGATAATTCCAGCAAATACAGCATTACCTGTAGAATCTATACCAACACCCGTACCTGTTGTTGGACTATTTCCAATTTGTAGAAAAGTTAGAGGATTTGTGGTCCCGATACCAACGTTCGATGTTGTAGAAATACCTGCGTCATTCTCTACAACCCATCCTGTTTTTGCAATACCAGCTACACCTAATAATGCGCTACCATCTCCAATAAACTTAGTTGCAGTAACTACACCAGTATAATTTCCCTGCGTTGCAGTAATCATACCAACGATATTTACATCTTCACTTACCCATAAATCAGAAGTTGTTACTACACCACTTACCGCTATATTGCCTTTAACATCTAAAAATTCAGTAGGAAGAGAAGTCCCTATCCCAACCAGACCGTTCGCATTTACTATAAAATTGTCATTATCAACTTGAACACCATTACGGAAGTTAAAGGACTTTCTATAATTAGCCATTTACTGTATTTTTTAGTTATTTATCCGATAGTTTTTGTTCAAGGCTATCAACCTTAGCAGACAATTCCTTGACTGCTTCAATTAGGAGTGCAGTGAGTTTTTCATACTTAACCGCTTTAATTCCAGTCTCTCTTGTAACAGCAAGACCAGGAAGTCCAAGAGCTTCAATCTCTTGTGCGATAACACCAGTATCTTCTCCACTATGTATTGCACCTTCTTTCCATGTAAATGTATTACCACTAATAGAAAGAACTTTAGCAAGAGGATCGTCAATAGGTGTAATATTCTCTTTCAGAGTTTCGTCAGAAGACCAGAATGCTGTAATATCACCTGTACATCTAATGTCTCCATCAAAGTCAGCACTTTTGAACGTAGAAACACCAGTTACTTCAAAAGCATCATCAACTATAACCGTACCACCAGTAGAATCAAGGGTTAAATTACCAGTTGCAGTATCAATTTCACCATTACCACTTACACCAATTCTAACCTCATCAATGTGTGCCTCAGACCAAGGTTTGGATGCGGTTCCAAAATATGCACCCTCATCAGTATCAGGAACTATACCAGTACGAACTTCAACTTCACCAACTAATGTGGAAATACCACTTACACCAAAATCACCATTTACCCATAAGTCATCAGCGAATGTAGCAGCTGCAGTAACACTAAGGGCATTACAATCTAACTGGTCGAATACGGTAACACCAACTCCAGAAGTTTCTAATCGTTTTGTACCCTTATAATATAAAGCTGTTGAACTATTTTCAGTAGCAACAAGTAGATTTGCTGAATCAGCACTATTTTTTAAATTAATAGTACTACCAGTAATATTTAAATCTCCAGTGCCTTGATCCTTAATGTAACTATGTGTACCTGAATGGAAGACTGCTAGATCGTCATCATTACCAAATGTTGCTTGAGCATTGTCTGGAAGACGTATAGATGATCCAGCACCAAGATTAACTGTTCCTCCAATACCAACACCACCAACAACCACCAAAGCACCTGAGTTCTTATTAGTTGAAGCAGTTGTATCACTAATCTTTAATGCACCCTTAAGAGTGAATTTACCCTTAGCAATAACCTCATTATTAAATGTAACTGGACCGTCAAATTCTGAAAGAATCTCATTTGAATCTCCACCTTCTACTACAAGTCTCTCTTTAATAGTAACTTCATCAAAGACAACACTTAATCTTGCAGGATCTTCACCAGTAACAGTTGGAACTGGAGTATCGAATGTCCTTTCTTCACCAGTAGAAGATGATTTCTTCTGGTTTCCAATAAAGAAGTCACCCTTACTGTTCATACCAGTGTAAACAACAACACCAGCAGATCTTTCTTGTGCCTGAGATAGATACTCTTCAGTTTCAGTCAGAGTTCTATCCTGAACTTGTGGAAGTCCAGTTGAATAGTTACCAGGACCAAATCCAAGATATTCAAATGTATGTCCAGATGCACGTAGAATAGAAGGACGACGGAATTCAATTGGAATCGATTGTATCTTATTAATGTAAGATCCAACAGCGTGTGTTGCAATTCCAGTTCCTAAAGTACCACGTATTACTGTGAGTTCATCGTTATTAACACCAGATAAAGTGCTACTTGCGATTCTCATAACTTCATCATCAACTTGGACATATGTACCAAGTGGGAATCTCTTAGTAGTTGCAATACCAGAAGAAGGAGCAGTTACCTTAAGTTTGTTATCGCCATTATATCCGGAAATTTTTAAATATTCATTATCATATAATGAAAATCCTCTAGCAGCAATACCCTCAACATCTCTATCAGAAATGGAATCATTCGCAGATAAACCATGTTTTAACAAATATTTTGGATCGTTAGAACCAGCAAATAAATCTGCATTAGTAAGAGTAGTAAATGTATTAACACCTACTCTTGATTTTACTAGATAATCTCCAAGTTTATTGTTATTAACATCAGTAAGTGTAAATCTACTACCAGCAACTAGTCCATGAGCAAAATCACAAACTATTGTTGAATTTCCAGTTGTTGAATCATAAGTAGAACTTGTACTTACATCTACAACAGGAGCAACAGGAACTACAAATTGTCCAGCAATGCTAAATGGATCACCTACTGATTTTCCAATAGCAATTGTATTCTTGCCAGGAATATCTAAGACTCTATAATGTCCTCCAGCAGTTGTTCCAATACCTGTTACCTGAACAACATTACCAGAACCACCTGTTAAATTACTAGAAGCAATTGATATCTTCGAGTTTGCAGTTCCACCAATATAAGCAGTGTCAACAAATAACTCATTACCTGCCTGATATCCAGAACCAGGAGATTGAACATCTACACTAACAACAGCACCACCTTGAACACCAACAACTGCTGTAGCACCATTCCAACTAGATAATCCAACCTCATTAAAGAGTTTTACATTATAATAGGTTCCATTAACATGTCCAGAACCAGCAGTAATAGTACTATATGTTGCAATTCCAGAAAGATTATGATTCTTTGTTAGAGTTAATGTTGCAATACCAGCAACAACACTTAAAGCAGATTCGCTTGATATAGTAAGATCTTTATCAAAGTTCTTAATAAATGAATCTGTAGATGCTCTAGTAAGACTCTTCTTAAGGTCACTTGTTTGAACTTTACCAAGAGGAGCTCTTAAAGCAAATGATTTAGCAGACTCAGGACTATCATCTAAATTATCCCTATCCATCTGAGGATAAAGGTCTGTGACATTCTGACTATATTCTAAATCTGTAAATTCTGTAGTAATTCCAACATCAGCATTTAATGCGTAGATATGATAGATACCATCTTGCTGATTCTGAATATAATCAGAAACGGTTTCATTCCTATAAACATAAAGATTATTTTGTAAATCATTTACCTCAAATCTTGGTAAACTACTATCTCTAGTAGTTAAATCATTTGTTAATGCTGGACCAGGAACCCTACCAGTTGTGTAGGTATATTCCATTTCATTAGGAACTGATACAACAGTAAATGTTCCATTATATCCACTATTACCAACACCTGTAGTATTGGTTGTATCTTTTATATTGTGTGTAATAACAACATCACCAGCATCTAAATTATGTGGAAGTTCTGTTCTAACTGATACTGTTCCACCTGAATATGTACAACTACCAATAAATCTTGGATTTCTATTATATCCATAATCTACTCTACTAATAGAATTGAGAAGGAAATCGCCATCAGTTCTTATACCAGTAGTACTAGATTCTTGAATAATGAATCCACTTTCAGGATTCTTTGCATTAGTAAGTTCTTTTGGAATTACAACTCTAAGTTTGTAAATCTTTTCATCTAAACTTCTGCTATCTGCTGTTCTCTTAAAGTATGCTGATTCTGTTCTTGCCCCAGCTCCTTCACCAGTAGATACACCAACTGTATTGAATGTGGTATAAATTTCATTATCTGCCTTGGCAGTAACATACCATTGACCTTGAGTATTATCCCACTGAACAGGATGCCCAATATCACCAGATACTTTATCACTTACTCTACTTAAAATAGTAAGATTGGTTCCACCATAAACATCGATAGCCTCACTATTATCTGCATCAGCCTTTGAAGAAGCTAATTTTATGTCATTATTATTACCCATATTAATGACATAATATATGGTTTCTCCCTCCAAGTTCTCTGGCAAGTCACCATCGTTACTACGGATAATAACTTTCTCACCTGTTTGGAGAGAATGTGCATTAATAGAGAATTTATTTAATGTTGGTCCAGATATTACTGGATATTCTTTAGCACTACTGGTTTGACCATCACTCATGGTGACGTATGCTTCACTTATACCATATCCAGTAACACTCGTGAAGTCTACAAATATTTTATCGTTTCGTTTTGCACCAACTCTATATCCCTGTGTAAGAGATCCAGGTAAAACATCTTGATTAGTGAATCCATAAAGATACAATCTACTAGTATTTGCAACAGCAGTTGTTACACCAACATCCAATCCATACCATTCAACATCCTCTTCAGTACCATTAATTGCTCTAGGTGTAATGAGGTTAGTAACAAATGCCTTATTATCTTTCGCAAATGCTTCTTTCTTAAATCCAGTAGCAGTAAGTGATAATTGTCCAAAGTTTGAGTTGGAGTTAGTAATAGAAGCATCACCACCAGTATTAGCACTAAAGTGTCTATTATATCCAATAGCAAATACTGAAACTATCTGAAGAATTGCATCATTATCAATTCTAATATGACCAGTTTCCCAACCACTTCTGTAAATAGCGTCAGAATCTAAATGATAGATTGTATTGGGATTAGTTGATGATGATTCAGCAGCAAGTGTAGATGCTGTTACCTTAGTAGTTGAAAGTCCTTCGTATTTTCTATTAGACTTATTATATTTTACAAATGCCCTATCGTCTTTCTGTAATGATATACCCGTAAACTGGGCAACAACCATTGATTTAAATCCAGATGCCTTTCCACCATCTGCCGACATTCCGTTCATACCATAAACAGAACGCAATGAGCAGTTAAAGATATATGGTGAAGCACCAGATACGGTATCAGTCTCAATTGTTACTTTTGCTGCGGATGCGTTTGCTGGTGTGGTTAAATTCTTTCTATAGTCTGGAAGTAGATATGTAAATACCTTCTTATTAGTAGCAGAAACACTCTGAACTGTTGTAGAAATATTATAATCAGATGGGGAAACATCTTCAATTTTAATTGGAGTTCCTTGTTGGAATCCATGATCAGTTTTACATGTAACAGTAACAATATTACTAGGAGTTCCACCTGAACCTGCTTCAATAGCAGAAATCTCAACTGGGTCAGCAGCAAATGCACCTACAATTTCCCATTCTGGTCTTTGCTTCTCAAATCCTTCTGGATTAGCAGGATATTTCTCATCAATATCTCTACCTGATGCAGTATTATATGCGTTAGAAAGTTTCGCATAATACATGTCAAGATCAGTAAGATTATAGTTACCTACATTATTGACACCATCCGCATATTCAAAACAAGTTAATTTGTGGTGGGAGAATATTGGTTTTGATCTATTATCTACTGAGAAATCTTTATCATCAGTATAAACTACTCCAGCTTCATCACCATCAAACATAGTGAATTGCCAGAAATAACAGCCACCAGTAATCCTGAAGATTGCCGATGTGCCAACAGTAGCATCAGTTGGATTTGGTACATATTTTGGTCGGAATTTTGTCTTTCTTAAATCTAGACCAACAACAGATGTACCTCTAGGTATAACAATACCACCATTAACACTATTAAACTTATAAAGAATATTATCTTCTTGCTCAAGATCGAAATTTGAATCTAGCTTAAGGTTTAGGGTATCCTGTGCTGCTGTTTCCGATCCACCAGGAGAAAATACTTTTGCTACCCCACCAATATTTTTAAGTGCAAATCCGGGTCTATTATCAATGGTATGCGCTCCAGGCATCAAGAGGATTGTAGTCTTCTCTATAGCATCATTACTGTTACCTTTCAAATAAGAGAATCTTGCCGCTTCCAAAAGTGCTCTTTGAAGCGTCTTGAATGGTTGAGCAAGTGAATTGCCCTGATTATTAATACTATCCGTAGAGTCTAAATCGCTCGGACTCACATAAAGAATGCGACCCTCTGTATTCTTTATAAAATTATCTAATTTATTCAGCGGCATGAGATTATGACTACTAAAATATTTCTATATTCTATTTAGTTAGGCAAATCTTCTTTAATTTTTCTCTTTTTCAATTTCTTGTCTAACTTCACCTTTTATTCTTTTTCTTTCAGATGCTTTACGTTGTGCATCTCTTTTACTTTGCAAATCAGCCTTTATTACATCAGCTGATGCAGTTGCTCTAGCCCGTGATGTTTCCCTAGTCTGCCTATGCTTCTGCTTTTGTATTGCCAATCTTTTTTGAAGTGTAGTCATCTCCAACAATTCTTTAAATGTTTTCATCTGTACACTTCTATGATAATAATATTTATCAATTTATGCCATCAGACGGATTTGAACCGCCGACCTTGGCTTTACAAAAGCCCTGCACTACCGCTGTGCTATGATGGCAACCCATAAGAAATCTTTCTGCTAATCTAAATGCATCAGAATCCGATTCAATTAACTTTGACATCCAAATTCTCTGTGTAAGAGTAACTGTTCTACCAAGTTTGATTTTACAGCAAATCTCTGTTAAACGCAACCTACTATCTTTAGTCACTACTTTCTATCTAAACTTGTAGTATTTATTTTACAGCAACATCAGCATATGTAATAATCTCTGGATTTGCTCTATCCGTAATAACCTTCACCACATTCATAAACTGTTCTGTAGTATCACATTCAACTGTTTTACTACTCCCTTCATCACTATGAAGAAGGATAGTTTTCTTACAAACATCAATCACAATACTCTCAACGCATTCAGCATCCATAGAAATTATTCCTTTTTCTTATTGTACAGTACTCTGTACTTAAAGTCAAGGAGTATAAAGATCGTTTACAGCAGTAATCACAGTTGTCTCAGAAGTCTTCCTAGCTGTTATCTCTGATTCCAAACTCTTACATCCCCAATTTTCCAATTCCTTATCTGCCTTTTTAGTTTTAACTATAATCAAATTTCCTCTTAGTGTATCCATATCACCCCTTAAAGTCATAATTTCATTATATAAAGTAGTAATACTGCTTGCTATTTGAGCACAAGTTTGAGAACCACTAGCAGGTGAACCAGATCCGTTAATATCAAATCTACCTAAAGTATTAATTCCACTACCACTTCCATCAGTTTTAAGACCAGTTACACCACTACTATTTTCCCTCACCATAGATTCTGCTACATTTGAATACCCATATCCAACTAATACCTCAGTTAATGCTTTCGTACTATCAGGATCAAAAGGATTCTCTGTTCCAAAATCAACATCAGGTCCTGCCATCTTATCATATATGTTAATCCATTCCACTTCTTCTTTCATATTAATACAAGTAAATCCACCACCAACTTGGCTGGAAGTACAATTCATATGAGTACCAGCGTTAAGTGAAAGGGTAACTATCTGACGTTTCTTATCATCAATCTGACTTGTAATTCCTAATAATCGACTATCAACTTCTCCACAAAATTGTTGTAAGGTTTTTGCATCATCTTCAATTTCCTTCTCCTTTTCACCAATTACACCCTCATCCTTAATATTAGTATCTACTGTGGTTTTATTCTCATCCCATGTCCCATCAGGATTTTCGGTGACAGTCACCTTATCCATTGTTTTGGGAGCTTCATATTCTGATTGCTTATCTTCTACCCCATCTAGTATATTTTGATCACCTTCAAGCAATTCAACCGTTCTGTTTTTTAAATTTTCATCCATGAGATTCTAGTACCGCTATTCTGGTTTTCAATTCTTCAATTTGTTCTTGTTGTTCTTTGACTGCTCCAATTAATACTGAAGTGAGTCTCGCATAATCAACTCCTTTCCATTCATTGTCATAAAGTTTCTCTTTATTAACAAGTTCTGGAATAACTTCTTCAACTTCTTGTGCGATTAATCCAAGTTGTCTACCTTCCTTTTGTGTCTTTAAAAAACTAGATGGAAGAACATCTTCTCTCCACTCATAAGACACTGGATTCAATTTTAGCACACTATCAAGAGAATTATTCAATGGATTTACATTCTTTTTAATTCTTGCATCAGAATGAACATGAAGCCAACCTAATGGTCTTCCATTATATGTCCAGTTTCCTAGTAATCTACCACTTGATGATAATAATTGATGTCTAGCTGTAATATCTCTCTTTGTAGTAGTAACAGTATTTTCAATTGCAACTACTTTACGATCCATACTTGCATAACATGCTCGTAAAGCACCAAGAGTTATATTAGAACCTATTTTAACATCTGTACCAATTAAAGTTCTTATTCCTGTTTCTAATCCTATACCTAAAAAATTCCACGTTAGTGGAGTTGGTATCGCTGGTGGTACTGCTATTGGAGGCCCAGCAACTATCGATGCACTATATGGAAGGGTACTAGATCCTTGTCCAAAATGTCCTTTATGTACTGATAAGATACCACCACCTGGCTCAGTAAAAATCTTTGGAAAGATTAAACCACCACCAACAACGGAATTAAAAACATCTAAATGTTGAACTTCTAATGAATCAAATGCCATATATATCTCCTACTTACACGTTTTCCTAATAGCATCAATAAATGATTCAAGAGTGAATGCAGCTGGACCCTGCAACAATATCTTCATAATAGGATTATCAGCAGATTTCTTATGAATGTCACTACAAAGGAACCATAATGGACCTTTAGAATTTAAACTAATAGTATCAGAACTTAACATACAAACCTTAGCACCACCCAAAGTCATCTGCTCACCAGCAGTCATCGTTATATGATCGTTTGCTTTCACCATAAATGATCCATCATTACCACTACCAGTAGTTTCAATCCAAATATTTTTTGCTTTTAATTTAATATTTCCCTCTTCTGCAACAATTACAATGTCACCTTGATGAGCTGTAATAGATTTAGATACTTCCTCATTTGATGAAGTTGTATTTTCACCCTGAACTAAACTAGATCCACAATGTTCATGAGATGCTCCAGGAACAATTTCACCTTTATTCCCATCCTTATTATAAGTTGTAAAGTGTCCTCCTTTTAAAGCAACCACCATTGCTGTATTATCATCCTTATTCTCTGGTGCAATAGGACCAAATGCAACCCTTCCATGAGGATTATCTGCTAGTACATATTCTGGATGGACTTTCATTTTTGCCATTAAACACCCCTGGGACAATCAATAACACGGACTATATTCTTCTGGGCAAGTTCTGCAATAGTAGCATCACAAGTTCCTATATCAACAGAAACAACTGTATTTGGTGGTTTCTCTTTAAACCCAACATCTTCAATTTTATGAAAACTAAACACTGGTTTAATTTGAACACCTACTCCAGTTGGACTATTTATTACCACTTCCGGAATATCAGTCAAACCACACGGATTCTCTATAATCTGAATTCCAATAATTTGACCTACCTCTGTCATTTCCACATTTGCTTCTAAATTTGGAATATCAGGTACAATTGTAATTTCATCAGTAGGTTCATATCCAATTCCTGTTGAAATAATTTGAAATTCCTCTAAACATACAATATAATCATTTACATCACCATTTTTAACTTCATCAGGTATTGGAAGAATACTTGGTATTCCCTCAGTATCATCAAATTCTGTAAGTCCATTTGGTTCATTCAAATATCCATTTCCAGGATTTACCATAACAATTCTTGTAACCTCACCATCACTATTAATTTCAGAGTATGCAGAAGCATATCTACCATTATCACAAGAATCAACAATACTTACAAATGGTGGTCTACTATATCCTGAACCTCCATTATTTAAATTAATACCATAAATCTGCCCTAAATTATTAACAACTGCACTTCCAGCAGCACCAAGACCACCTCCACCAAAGATTTCAATTTTTGGTGGACCACATCGATAAGCATCTACATCACATTGAGTAATACTTGATGGGATATCAGTTGGTGCATCACCCAATCTTTCACCAAATATTGTTAAATCGTCAATATAACTAGTAATAGAAGTTGCTAATCCAGTATCTGATGGTACTTTAAAATTACCAAAAGCATCTCCAATAGGTTTCAATGCTCCACTACCAAATGGATCCATTTCAGCAGCTTTAAGTTCAGGGCAATTTGGTTTTTGACACAAATAAGACTCAAATCCAAGAATGAAATCAATCGCTTCAAATACAGATCCTGCTATTTTACCAACACCCTTCAAAAGATTATTAATTTGTTTCAAAACTGGACCTAATGCTTCATCAACCATCGCAGCAACATTATTAATTAATCCATTAGCAAATTGTTCAGCAGCACAGAATGGAATATTGGCAACCTTACCAATAAGTTCAAATAAGAAATCTCCAACAAGTTGTCCAAGATTCTCAATAATATTCTTAAACTTACAAAGAACGTTATTAATAATTTCACCAATTATAGTATTCTTCCAAATTTTAGCAAGAGTCGGGAATATCATATCAATTAACTTCTCAATAGCATCTCTAATTTTCCCTATCAACCAATTACGGGTCTTTTGCATAAGGGATTTCAAAGCAGCTCCAATAATCTGTGATGTACTTCTAATTAAACTTTGTACATTCTCCAATTGATTAGTAGCATTCTTCAAATATTTTTTTCCATACTTCTTAATAGATTTTAATTTCTTAAAGAATTTTAAAAGTGATGTATTAATCTTTGATAACTCACTTTTTCCGCAAGGATCTGGCAAATCTACTGGTTGCTTGAATATAGCATATGCCTGAGCATATGCATTAGTTGCTAAAAATTGCTCACACTCAGGAGTATCTTCAAAAACAGATGATTTAGCAGTAGTTTCTTTAGCATTACATCCTGCTGCAGTTGCTCTATTTTTTAACTCTTCTTTAAAATCATTTAATAGAGAAGCCGCATCATCATATTGCTGCCTTTCTTCATCTGACCACAAATCGCTACTTTTTTCATTTAATTTATTAATTACCTCTACCTGCTCCTTAGCCAGCTCAAGTAATTGAAGAGAAGATCTATCTGTAATGTCTATTTGTTCTTCTGCCATCGTGTTATATTACTGTATTGATATTTATCATGGTGTAGCGAAACTCTCTTCATCAGAACTAAACCAAGAACCTGCAAAAGTTTTATTCGCACTCTTAAATTCCCCAGAAGTAGGTAAAGCACTCGCCGTAGGTTTTGGTCCACCCATAAGTTGATGTGCTTCTGCTGTCATACCAAAATTATACCTCTTAACTTTTTTAAATTGAGTACTACCATTTTCAGATTTAATAATCTCTGAATGTGTATCATTAACTCCCAAAACATGAGTAATTACAGGAATTTGTTCTGACTCATCCATAAAGAATCCAACAACCCATTCACCACCCCATAATCCAGTTGATCCACCATTTCTATTTCCTTGTGAAGTTGGTTGAGCAACAATTGCCCAAGGTAGATCATCATCTGCTAGTTCACCAGACTTTGGATGCTTTCCAGGTATTCTTACTTTAACTCGCTCTCCATGAGCATCGTTCCATATTGGATTTTTTACATATTGATTTTGTCCAGGAGGCACTTGCCCTATAAACCACTTATAAGTTTGCCCAACAAATCCTAAATTATTTTTCATGATTTGTTTTTATTAGTATATAGACCATAACTGTCACGAGCTAGTGTTAGTGAAGTAATTGATCTGGTTGGTTCATAATGATGACATAAATCAACGATTAAATACTTTCCACTCTGAACTGGATCACTAGATCCTTCTTGTATATTATCTTGTGAGATTATTTCAAAATCACAATTAATCGTATCACCTGCTTTGAGTTGAGGATTGCATGGAACTTGTATATTTAATACTTGACTGAACAATAGATTATATCTCATTGTTGTCTGCCATTGCCAATTTTTAGGATCATTATTATCTGTACCCTTGACTGTTTTCTCAAGTGTTCCAACATCCATAATATCATAATGTGTTCTAGTAAAATTATCTACTACAGGTGCTTCTGCAGATTTACCTAAAGATTTTTTCAATTTCCCATCATTAAAAGTATAAATTACTTCCTCTTCTTTAAATGTTTTAGGATTAAAATAGATGTTACGACTATGATAAACACCTGTCTTCAAAGCATTAAGTATATTTTGATTTTTAGTGATATTGGATGATAAAATTTTATTATCATTATCACCAGCTCTTAATGCACCCGATTTATAATAAGTTGTTATAGGAGGTTGAGATATCAAACTATCAATTGATTTAAAATTAAATCCCTCTTTAGTTTCATAAAAGAAGAATCCAGCACTATCCTTATCAGCAATAGATTTTGCTGCTAACCAACAAATTACATCAAAAACAGAATCACTGTTACCAGTAAAAGAAAAAGAATTTCCAGTTTTTTCTATTGATACTTTATCTGTATCTAAGAATTGTTCTATTAATGTTGTAACAGAAGTACTAATATTTCCTTGATATTTTTTATAAACAGTTGATTCTTGATTAAGCTTTGCCCCTTTAGAAAACAAACTTAAAACAATAGTTTCTCGTTGAGATTCTTGACCTGGATTAATAGCACCATTAACAAAAAATGGATTATTTTCAAAATTGATTACACCCAAAGAAGAATCAATTTTAAAACTTACCTTTTCACCTCCAGTTATTGGAAGTGCGTTATAAACAGATCCAACTCTTTCTTGCCTATCATATTTTTGATCGTAAATGATAGAGCCTCCAGTATCTACAAATGTCATTGTTGCTGTGACATTTGGAGACAATAAGCTTTCATAATAATCAAAACTAGTTGTCTTACCTTTTAACGTAGCTTCTTTACCATCCCTAGAAATGGTAAGAATATCATAAATTGCTGGATCTATTGCTTTTAACATTTATTTTAGGCACTCCATAGAGATGATAATGATGCTGGTGCAACATTACTTTTTGATCTTGTTCCAGAAGGAACTACTTGAGTAACTGGAAAAGGTTGTAGTATAGGTTGTCTAGCAATAATAATAGTTCTACCAGTCGCACTACTAGATTGGTCTCCATCAATAACTGTATTAGAAGGTTCTACTGGTGTTATAGAAGATTCAGATGGTAATTGATGCTCAAATAACATCTCATTAATCCAATTAAACTTCCACCAAGGAGGTTTTCTTCCAGTTGATTTTTCAACCCACACTCCATCAGAATTCTTTATTAATCCAGATTCTCCTTGCAATTCATCAAATGTTAGAGTTTCTCCTGTTTTTTCATTATAAGGTAAATCAAATGTATCACTGAATCTTTCAGGTTTTCCAGTTTTTTCATCTAATTCTCCTGCTTTTCCCGCGTCTGTTAAAGGATCAATTCGTCCTTCATCATCTATTATATGTCCATCCACTCCTAATGCCTCATTTATCGAATCTACTAATGGTTTAAGTTTTGCAATTTCATCTTGCAAATTCTTTAATTGTCCACTTTGAAGAGTTCCATCATCATTAAATTTCGCAAGCCAATCTAAACTTCCTTCTTCTGCAAATGGTCCAGTAAATGACTCAAAAATGTTACCAAATGCATCGGTAATCATCTTAACAACATTCCCAACAGCTTCAAATACTCCAGCATTAGCAGTTTTGAATTTTCTCCATTGCTCAATGATTCCATCTAAAGCATTTACTATTATTCCAGTTAAAAATATACCACCCAATCCCAATAACTTATCTCCTATAGTCATAGGAAGAGCAATTACTGATTTTATAGTATTGCGAAATGTACGATTCTTCTTAACTTCTAATTCTTTTTCTTTTTCTGATGATTTTCTTCTTTGAAGAATGTTATGTTGGATTCGTTTTCTATTAAGACGGAATTTTTTATCTTTTTTCTGAAATATATTAATATTACCTTTAATTTTTTTAGAAATCTTTAATATATTAGTGGATTTTTTACCAACACCTTTACCTATTTTTGCAGTCGCTTTTCCGGCCATAACAAGTCCCTTTACAGATCCTGCTACCACTGATTTACCTACTGCTGCTACTGCTCCTAACATTGGTATTGCCATATCTTACACAAATATCCCATATATTGATGGAGTTAAATGCCTATATGGATCTGCTCCATTACTACTTGCTACATTTGGAACATCATTTGCTGAGCCAGATGACTGATCAACTTCTGGCATCTTTGCAGTAATTGCTGGAAGATCAATTGGTATAATATTATTTGTCCCAAAATCAGAAAGGAATCCTTCTCCTCGATTTATCCTCTCAAGTCTACTGATTCCAATTTTTTGAGTAATTGCCGGTCTAAGAACAAATTCATGAGGATGAACTATTCCACCAGTTTCACCAGTATATCCACCTTTATTAAACATTTGTCCCATTCCTTCTCTTGTTATTGAATCTTCCCATGCTCGACCAACAGTTCTCCAGAAGTTACCCCACCAAGTACCTCCAGTATCAGCATTACCAACATCTTCAGGGTCATAACTGATTCTAGGATTACTACCATCCTCATCCGTTACTATTACATTGGGTGTAATTTCACCACTCTCTTCTCTTATTTCATTTAATCTATCAACTCTCTTTTGACCAGCAATACCACCACCCAAAAATGCAAATAGAGTCAATACCCAAGGATTAGCAAGAGCTGTTAAAGCTGCACCAATAGTTGTTATAAGACCAATTATATCCAAAGTAACTTTTGCCGCTACCAAAACCCCAAGAGTACCTGCTATCCACTTCCAATTCTTCCCTAAAATATTAAAGAACTTACCCATCTTTCTCTGATTTTGTTCGTCCGTAAGCCAACCAAATACTACATTAGTTCCTATTCCTGCACCAATAATTCCAACAAACTCAAGTATCTTATCAAAAATTCCTTTAAAAGGAGTCATCATTTTAGATGCTGTAGCAGTAATTATATTTCCAACTCTCTTTGATGATTGTTCTATTGAAGATTCTTCTTCTTTAAATCTTTTTCTCGATGTTTGTAATTTTAATTTCTCCTCTGCCTCCTTAGCTTCAGCAATACGATTAGCAAAATCTAATGCTAATGCATTCCCAATATCTTCAAGAATTGTTGTTGTCTCTGTTAATACACCATGAAGTTGATTTAATCTTATTGCTTGTCCATTAATTCTTGAATGTAATGATGCAACCTCAGCCTGAACAGCTCTTATAATATTAGCAAGAGGATTAGCTTGCGGAGCATCTATCTTAGGTGGTGCTAAAAGACTTGGTTGTGTTCCTATTGATTTTGCAAGAGTTCCAAAAGGAAGAGTCTTTCCTCCAAAAACAGCACTACTAGATGTCGAATTAAAAATCGAACTAGACGAAATTGACTTTCTTAATGATTGTGATTGTTGATTAATGAACGCCATTACGTTGTTGGTGCTTTAAATTTTCCTCTTCAATGTATTGTTGGAGTAAAGAGACATAAACCTCTCTTTCCCAAGGAATCATATTTTCTAGCTCTGTTAATGAATATTTATGATGTTGCATCAAAGCAAAATTAGTCTTATAGTATGACTCAAGACTAGTATGAGCCATACTTAGCTGAAAAAAGCTGCTAATCCCTCCAATACAACTTCAGATTCTACTTTAGTCTTAGGATTCTTCACTACAACTGTATGAGTTAGTTTAGGCATTGTAGTAAAAAACTTTTCAATTTGCTTAAACTGTTTCGTATTCAACTGCTCGATAAATTCTTCCAACTCTTTTTGCGTTGAATCAGATGCATTCCAACTTTCTTCTTCATTGTATATCATATCAATACATGATGTAATCATACTTAAAGACTGTCCAACATTATTCTGCACATCACGGACATCAAAATTACTTTCTATAAATTGATCCAAAGAAGGATACCTAAGTTTCATTGAAAGTTCATCATTAATTTTTATAGTACTTCTATGTGCTCGATTCTTCTTAACTTTGATAGCATCAATATCAATTTCCATCTGAACTTTGGTTTCACCATCATCAGGACATGTCACGTTCACTTCTACTTTTTCACCAACAGACTTAGAACGAACATTTAAGAACAAATATTCAATATCAAAAGTAGAAAGTTTTTCAACTTTAATACCCTTAGTAATAATACAATCACTTAAAATCTGAACAATCGAATCTGTAATCTGTTTCATATCATCAGATTCCATTGCCATGATTAATATCTTTTCTTCTCTTACTAGAAAAGGACGATATTTAATTTTCTTTCCAGTCGAAGGTAATTCCAACTCAAATGTTGGGGTATTAATTTTCGGTAAAGGCATAATATCTTATAAAGATTTTCAGTATCTTATATAGGGGTCTAAATGTAAGCTTCTGGACCTGCTGAAGAATCGTCACGTCCAGGATTTGAACCTGAACCAGGTTGTACATCAATAGATGGAATATCTCTATAAGTTCTATATCCCTCACCAGTTCTATCTTGTATAGAAAGTCCATCATCAAAATTAGAATATCTTGGTACATCACGGAAGAAACCTACATTAGACTTCCTAATAGAACCTCTAGGATTCATTATATAACGATCATAGTTAAAGGAAATAGTCACTCTTAATAAATCAGCAGCACCATAAGATACAGGAATTGCTGTAACCAATTTGGGGAATGCATTTATAAATTGAAAATCTATCTGAGAATCTAAATCTCGTTCAAACTTTGAAATAAACATTGTTTGAACTTTATATTCATCTGGATATCTAAATCTTCTATAATAATTATCATTTAATTCACCGAGTTCACCACCACTTGAAATGAAATCCATCCATCCTTCAAAGATTTGCAAATTAGTATAATCACTATCAATATAAAAAGTAAAATCAATATCAGTATATAAACGAGTATGAGCATACTCTTGAGGAATGCCCATAAAATTATCCTTTACTTCTCCAGTTGCGAATGAACTTGATGGAAGTGATGCATCAGAACAAAGCAATCCAGTTTTTCTTGATAAAAATTCTGCGGGATTAGGTATTCCAATATAATTAACCAAGTGCCGCATTATTGAATTATTTAATGCAGAAAAACTCACAAGATAATGATTGGTTTGCGCGAGATCACCAACTACATCCCTCACCTGATTCATTGTTATTTTTCTAACAAGTCTATTTGCCATCTAAATATCTTAAGAGTCTTATATTATTAGTTATTTAGATGGCTTATAAAGGAAGATATCAACCATCCCGTCCTAACAAATATAGAGGCAATCCCAGAAATATCATTTATAGATCTTTATGGGAATTAAAATTCATGCAGTACTGTGATTCTAATAAACATATATTAGAATGGGGAAGTGAAGAAATAGCACTTCCATATCGCTCACCCATAGATAATAGATATCATAGATATTTTCCAGATTTTTATATTAAAGTAAAGGAAAGTACCGGAAGAATTAAAAAGTATATCATTGAAGTCAAACCTAAAAAACAATGTATAGAACCCAAGGTTCAAAAAAAGAAAACCAGAAGTTATATCTATGAAGTCTGTGAATATGCAAAGAATCAGGCAAAATGGAAAGCAGCAAAAGAATATTGTATGGATAGAGGATTAGAATTTAAAGTGCTCACAGAAGATGAATTAGGTATCAGATAATGAGTCGTATTAGAAGTGTAAGAAACAATATGGTTGGAACTGAATCTCCTGATGATTTAATGTTTGAAATTATCAGCGTTTTAGAGGAAGGTGGTAAAGTTCCAGAAGCTGGTAATTTCTACGTCTTTGTATATAATCCCAAAACACCTAATATCCAATATGATCAAAATCCACTAGTCGCAGTCACTCAAGTTTTAGAATGGGGATTCCGTGGACTTAACTTTCATTGGGGTGAATCTAGACAATATACATGGAGTGAAGTAGCAGGAGGACTATATCAAGTAACTGATGATGAGCTAAATGATCTTGATGCTATACCTTTTGCTAATATTCGCCTAAATAAATAAAAAGATAATTTTATGGCTTGGAAATATAACACTGGACCAAAATTGTTCAGATATCCATTAAAAATATTCGCTGAGAAAACTGATTATCTACAAATTGATATGCAGGAATATGTTCCTGTAGGAAGAAAGGGACAAGCAACTTATAGAAAAGAAGTTGGTTATACAAATGCCAATACAGGTGAGGTTCATATTGAAAGGGAAGAAACAGTAACAAGGGATATTGTCAGTATGGCAAGAAGTCCTCATGATAGATTTAGAAAAAATAGCAATAAAAGAGCTTTAGGAACTGTATTACTACCAATACCATCTGACATTAAAGATGGTAATGCTGTTAGTTTCGCAGATGATAAATTAAACAGTGTTACAGCTGCAGCAGTTGGTGGTTCAGCAGCAATAATGGAAGGTGCAGGTGAAGAAATTAGAAAAGGTAATTGGTCTGGTGCATTAACTGCAGCTACTAATTCATTTCAGAATGCAATAGGTGAATCAGGAATGAGTTTAGATGCTGCACAAGATCTTGCAACAAAATGGTTATCAGCACAAGCAGTCAGTATCTTTGGAGGTAATGTAACTGTTCAACAATTATTAGCAAGAGAAAGTGGTCAAATCTTTAATCCAAATATGGAACTTCTGTTTAATGGACCAACATTAAGAGCATTTAAATTTTCGTTTAAAATGACACCTAGAAATCAAGAAGAATCATATCAGGTAAAAGAAATTATAAGAATGTTCAAAAAGGGTATGTCACCAAAGACAGGTGCTAGAAACTTATACTTAAAATCACCTAATGTTTTTGAATTAAGGTACAGACAAGGAGCAAGAGAACATTCATTCCTACACAAATTCAAACAGTGTTTCTTACAAGATATATCAGTTAATTATACTGGTGAAGGTACTTATGCCACTTATGAAGATGGAACACCAATCTCTATGATAATGGACTTAACATTCAAAGAGCTTGAACCAATTTATGATATTGATTATGATTCTGAAGATGCAGGACAAGGAGTAGGTTACTAATGGGTTATTTTAGAGAGCTACCAAATTTAGACTATCAATCATTCTTATCTGATAGTAATTCTTCCCAAAATTATTTACGGGTTAAAAATCTTTTTAGAAGATGTAAATTACGTGATGATTTACAAAATACATTCACACTCTTTGACAAATATGAAATCGTAAGTGGTGCCAGACCTGATACTGTTGCTGAAGAAATGTATGGTAGTGATGAACTAGATTGGGTTGTCTTAATGACTGCTGGTATTATTAATGCAAGAGATGAATGGCCATTATCGGATAAAGAAATTTATGATTATTCACTAGATATCTATGGTGATGATTTAAACAATGTACACCATTGGGAAACGACAGAAGTAAAAGATAATAATGGAAAATTAATTCTCCCTAAAGGTAACGTTGTAGATTCAACTTTTGAAATTCCAAATCCAGATGCTTACACAGATACTTTAAATCCAGTTGCATTCGTAACTAATTATGAATATCAAGTTAGAAAAAATAATGCTAAAAGGTCAATTTACCTTTTAAAGCCAGGATATTTACAACAATTCTTGAGTGATATGAGAAATGCAATGCTTTATGATAAATCATCCCAATATATTACTGAAGATTTAGCTAGAACAGAAAATACTAGAGTTACAATGCCATAAAAAAAGGACTCCGAAGAGTCCTTTAGTGGATATCCTGCTTATACTCAGGCCCTACCACTATACGGGGGGTCTTATTGACAGTGCCCTTAAATTATTCTTCTGCTAATTTAGCGAAGTATGATAGTGCATCATCATCCTCATCATTACTAGATGATTTTGGAGCTGATACTGCAGCAGTAACTAATTGCTCTGCTGAACCACGACCTTCACTCTCGTCCTCTAGTTCCTCATCAACTACAGTTGTACGTGCTTTGTTACCAAGTACATAACCAAGACGTGTTTTCAAAGCGTCATAAGACTTGAACTGATCAGGAGCAACAAACTCTTGAAGAGAACTTTCTTTCTTCCACAATGCTTCCATAGCATCGTCATCATCTAAGAGAGCATTTTGAGTAGCAAACTCAGAGGAATCATAGTTACGATATCCAGCAACGTTCTTTGCCTTCAACTTGAAGTTAGCACCTTGCCAGAAATCGAATGGATCGATTGCTTCCTCATCCTCAA
>Ga0098040_1000271_pt1 | contig 24646 bp, 13 predicted proteins | sample 7_EtaG_FD_75065 | JGI IMG/M metagenome (GOLD analysis project Ga0098040, IMG submission 75065) | Marine viral communities from the Subarctic Pacific Ocean - 7_ETSP_OMZ_AT15161 metaG | ecosystem: Environmental > Aquatic > Marine > Oceanic | place: Pacific Ocean | collected 2015-01-08
ATGCGAATCCGGCTGCCCGTGTGACAGTTGGCAAAGTGAACACATTTCTACCTATTCGTTTGAAAATGGTCTATATTAAGAAAGTCCCAAACGCATTTTAAAAATGATCGTTGACCCCAGGTTTGAAGAGGAGGCAATTGCTGCCCTTATGGAGGAGGCACTCTCTGAAACCAGTGATGACAAATTTGATATAGAAGAGTATTTCAACAGTGAGATTGACTATGCTTAATTGGATTCGCTTAGGCATCGTTGGATTCATTTTGATTTTTGGATTCAATGCGATGCTTGCACTGCGTGACAGTGAAGGACTTAAGAGGTTGCAACAGCGTAACCAAAACATTGAAAACCTCATCTCACTTGCCAAATGAACACAACCATCCGTTACTCATTCCCTAATGACCTGAAATTCAGGTACATGAGTTTTGACACTTATGAGAAGGCACTCAAATGCATTGAACTATTCAAACAGATTGAGGTTAAGGCAGAGGTAAAGGTCGGTTGACAAACTGGACTTTTTTATTAACGTATGTAACAAACCCCTTAATAGGGGTTTTTTATTTGGTATGATAAGGGAGTAAACACACGAATCAATTCGTATGCCTGTTAAGTCAAACACCCCTGCAACTCCTAAGGCAACTGCCCCAAAGAAGCGTAGAACCCGTAAGACTTCAACAACTGCAAAAGCAACACCTAAAGCAGTTACTAAAAAAACACCCGTTGCAAAGGTCACAGTCACAACCTTTAAAGGTGGCAAAGCAGTCTCAAAGAAAACCACTTTGAAACGCCCTTCGACTGCCCGTCTCATCACACCTCAAAGGTATGTTGCAGACATCCAAACCCGTTGGGCAATCCACAATTTTGAAATCCAGGAATTGATTTCAGACTTCGTGAAAGGGTTTGATATGGTAAGACCCTACCACACCGAACTGGTTAAAAGGATCAAAACAGTCAATCTTTAAACTGTCCCAACCAACCCCCGAAAGGGGGTTTTTTAATGCTATGCTTAAGGAGTCCAATCAACAAAGACCTATGAACGAACTCAGAATCGAAGATTTGGCAGAACGCATTTTTGAGGAAATGGTCCTATCATTCAAAGACCTGACCCCATCAGATGAAAAGATCATATATGAATGTGCTTGCGAAGAGGCATTCAATCAGATCAATTTTTGAACTGTCCCAAGCACCCCCCACGGGGTGCTTTTTTGATGTATAGTACTAAAGTAATCACAAAAGGAGCATTAATGCAACTTCGCCAAATCGCTTCCAACATGACACAGTTGGACCTTGCAAACGGTGATTCAGTTCTTTTCTCATATAGAACACCCGTAGCAGCATTGACAGAAAATGGTTATTACAGGACTTCTCAAAAATGGAGCACCACAACATCCCGTCACATCAATAAATGGTTAGACGGGGTACTAGCAAAGGAGCAACCCCAAGCATACTTTGATGGTTTATGTGCAGGTTTCTAAACTGACCACCAAACCCCCTAACGGGGGTTTTTTCGTGGTATATTAAAAGAGTGGAAGGGGTCTTTGATAAGTAGGACCCCTCTCTACAAACAAACTTTTTTCCTGATTTTGATGACAAAAAACATTCACCTTGAGCATCCCGAAGATAGCATCCTTGACGGAACCCTTACCGTTTTGGATGCTTTTTTAAATGCTTTCGTTCTGTCCGTCAAGTATGATGGATCACCCGCCATTGTATGGGGTAAAAATCCATACACTGGTAACCAGTTCGTGGGGACCAAATCGGTATTCAATAAAAAGAAGATCCGCATCTGTGAAACACCTGAGCAGATTAAAGAATGGTATGGTGGCACACCTCTTGAGATCATTCTGGGGTCATGCCTGTGCAACCTGCCTTATACTGACCGAATATTCCAGGGTGATTTCATCGGGTTTGGCGGTGAGCGTAAATACACCCCGAACACCATCACGTATGAATTTGGTGCACCTGTGGAAGAAGAGATCATCATAGCACCTCACACTGAATATGTGACCCGCACCCATTTGCGTGATGCGGTGGCATACCCCCTTTGCAGGTTGAATCCATTTCCTGCCACCAACCCTGACGGGTCATATTTTGTGAAGTGGGTGACCCCTAAAGCATTTGGAAACTTTGAGAGTCTAAGGGATAGTGTCAACGCTGCAAAGACCTTAGCAAGTGTGGTTGAGTTTGTCAGTTCAAAGGAGGCGGCACAGTATAAGAAAGAATTGAATGCTTGCATCCGTGAGGGTCGTGAGGTCGATCCGTCAGAATGGGATAATTCCAACCTGATCAGTTTCTGGAAATTGGTCAAGGGCATAAAAGAGGATGCGCTTTTCTTATCATACCACACAGGCGGACCCGCTGCATGGATTGAATCAAAGCGTATTGATTCCGAAGGGTATGTGATGCACACTGAGCACGGGTCATGGAAAATGGTCAACCGTGAGGTTTTCAGTCATGCAAATTTTGCCAATAGCAGGTTCGCCCGTGTGTAACGCTTTCTAACATTCCACCCCCATTCGTGCCGCCATGCCTTATACTAAGAAAGTCCAAACGAATCAGACTCCATGACCGCAACTCCGATGACTGACACCAAACCAACTTGGGAAGGATACAACGGATGGGCAAACTATGAGACCTGGAACGCTGCCCTTTGGATTCAGAACACAATGGCGTATTATGAGACTGCCTTAGGTTGCACCTCATATGCTCAGTTCATTGAAGAGGTTGAAACTCCATGCACAGGCGACGGAGTAAGATGGAATGATCCGATGATCGACCGTGATGAAATGGATGAGATGCTGGATGAGTTTCACGACTGATTCCAGCACTCAAACCCAACCCATCACCCTCAATCAAATGAATCCATCATCCAACCGAATCGACTCACCCCATTTCATGCCAAACAAGAAATGGAATCAGTATAAGAAATGGCAGGACACATCCTACATTTTCTTTGATCGGATCGCTAAGTCATTCGATCCCATGATCTTCAGACCGAATTACTCAGGTCATTCAATCGTTTCAGTCACCACTCATTATACACGATAGGCGGGGTCACACCCGCCTTTTTCATGCGTTCGTGATTTGACAGTCGTCCGTGATCGGGCGGCGGCGGTTTAAAAACGGATGGATCCCCTAAGCTATAAACGACCCAGATCGACCTTTCGATATCACAATATATAAAAATTTTTTTCGCTATATAAAAACAACGGTAGAGATTACGTGATGCAAAAAAATTCCCCAGAAAATTTTACGACCATAGAGGTCGATCCAGTAACAGGGGAGTATAAGACAGTTATACCTGAATGGATCATTAATGATGAGGGGTGGTATGAAGGAACGGATCTACATTTTGATATCGTAGATGGGGACATTGTTATCAAGGAGAAGTGATGAAGACATATCATATCTACTTAAATGGTAAAGTATTATTCAAAGATTTGGATCAGAATGAGTTTAATATTATCTGGGGAAGGTTGTTTCATTCATACTATAAGAAAGAATTAGAATATTCGGTTATTACGCAAGAACCCTTAATGGCACATGAGGAATGTTCATATTGACAATTCATATATAAACTGATATAATTGAAGTGTAATTACAAGACGTTATGGCTAAAGGATTTACAGTAAAAGCAAATACTCCTACAAAGAAAAAAGCAGCCCCCGAATGGGATTACGACAAAGCAAAGGAGATGATTAAGGGAAAAACCGTCGTATTTTGTCTACCTGGTAGAGGAGTATCATACGTTTACCTAAAGAATTTCGTTCAGCTCTGCTTTGATCTTGTGCAAGCAGGTGCAAGTATACAGATTTCACAAGACTATAGTTCTATGGTGAACTTTGCAAGATGTAAGTGTCTTGGTGCAAATGTTCTCAGAGGACCAGATCAACTTCCTTGGGATGGTAAGTTGAAATATGATTATCAACTATGGATTGACAGCGATATCGTATTTAATTCAGAAAAATTCTGGCAATTACTTCTTATGGATCAAGATATTGCTTCAGGATGGTATTGCACAGAAGACGGAAGAACTACATCAGTTGCACATTGGTTAGATGAGGAAGACTTCTCTAAGAATGGTGGAGTAATGAATCATGAAACCATTGATAGTATTGATAAGCGTAAGAAACCATTTACTGTTGATTATGCAGGATTTGGTTGGTTATTAATTAAGCATGGTGTATGGGAACATGAAGAACTTAAGTATCCTTGGTTTGCTCCTAAGATGCAAGTCTTTGAATCAGGTGCAGTGCAGGATATGTGCGGAGAAGATGTATCATTCTGCCTCGATGCTATAGCAGCAGGTTTTGAAATTTGGTGCGACCCACGTATCAGAGTTGGTCACGAGAAGACAAGGATCATCTAAGAAATGAAGGCAGAAACTTACAGTATCTTTATAAAAGGTAAGGAAGTTCACGAAAAACTTACTCAATTCGAGTATATGGAGCGTATGGAGGACTTGTCGATAGAGTATTATCAGACAGGCACTCCACATCCAGACGACATCACTACTAAAATCATCGAGGAAGAATTTTAAATGGCAGTAAGAACCAAACAAGGCTCATGGGGATCAATGGAAGTAGTCGAGGCTACCCCGAAGAAAACTCGTCAAGGCAATGGAAAGCATACAAAATATGCTGCAACATCCCGTAACTCGGCTCGAAAACCGTATAAAGGACAAGGGAAATAACCGCTGCGTCTCGAAAGGGACGCTTTTTTATTGTTTTGTTAAGAAAAGAGTATAAATATACTTAAGTAAACTATTGACCAATGCCTGTAAGTAGGATATCTAGATCATTTAAAGATATTAGTTTATCCTTTAAAGCACATCCAGTGACAAAGGATATAACGGTTCTGAAAAATGAGAACGCAATTAAAAGGTCTGTAAGGAATATTGTCCAAACTATTCCCACGGAACGCTTTTTTAACTCTATTTTGGGTTCTGATGTGCGTTCATCACTCTTTGGATTCGTTGATTTTGGTACTGCATCTGTTATTGAGAAGCAAATTAAGATTGCCATCGAAAACTTTGAACCCAGAGTGGATAATCTAGAGGTAAATGCTAATCCTAGACCAGATAACAACGAATTTGAAATAAATATTCTATTTGACATCGTTGGACAAGAGTTTCCTACACAAGAATTCACATTTATTTTAGAGGCAACGAGATAATATGCCTTTTACTAAGTTCCAAAACCTTGATTATGACCAAATAAAGACCCAAATTAAGTCTTATCTCCGTGCAAACTCAACTTTTACGGATTTTGACTTCGAAGGATCTAATTTTTCGGTTTTAATTGATACTTTAGCGTATAATACGTATATTACAGCGTTTAACTCTAATATGGTTGTCAATGAATCCTTCTTGGATTCGGCAACATTAAGAGAAAACGTTGTTTCTTTAGCAAGAAATGTTGGTTATGTACCACGGTCTAGAAGTGCTTCTGTTGCTAATATAACATTTAGTGCAACGACAACTGCTAACACCCCTACACTGACCTTACAGGCAGGTTTGGTGGCAGTTGGCACTTATGATGACACTACATATACATTTTCCATACCTGAAACGGTTACAGCAACCACTACCCATACATATGACAATTCGGGTAATGTTGCTAGTAGTACTGCTGTGTTTGGAACTGCAGCAGATCCTCTAAAGGTATATGAGGGAACGTTCCTATCTACAAAGTTTGATGTTGATGCATCATTAGATCAAAAGTTTGTATTAAATAACTCCTTTATTGATACATCTACATTAGTTGTATATGTTGCTGCACCAGGGATAACTGGATTAGGTAGAGAGTATAAACAGGTAGATAATATACTACAAGTTAAGAAAGACTCTGAAATATACTTAATTCAGGAAGTTCAGGATGAAAAGTATGAGATACTCTTTGGTGATGGTTTCTTTGGTAAGAAACTACAGGATACTGCTAGTGTAACCTGTAATTATATTATTACTAATGGCACTGCAGGTAATGGTCCTTCATCATTCGCCTTCTCAGGATCGTTTGTTACGTCTACTGGAGCAATAGCAACTTTAGATTCAACACCATCAATAAACACTATTACTAGTGCTGCTAATGGCGGTGAGATTGAATCATTAAGTTCTATTAAGTATTTTGCACCTAGATTGTATTCTGCACAGAGTAGAGCAGTCACAAATAGGGATTATGAAGCAATTTTACCTACAATTTACCCAAATACTGAGTCAATTTCTGTTATTGGGGGCGAAGAAGTAGATCCACCACAATTTGGGACAGTTTTTATCTCAATTAAACCAAAAAATGGTGAAGCAGTCTCTGATTTTGATAAAATTCAGATTTTAACTAAACTTAAGAACTATTCTATTACGGGAGTCAACCAAAAGATTGTTGATTTACAAATATTGTATGTTGAGTTAGAAAGTTACATTTATTATAATACATCACAAGTTTCTAATGCAGGTAATTTAAAAACGAGAGTAACTGATGGATTAACTACCTATTCTAAGTCTACTGATGTTAATAAATTTGGCGGTAGGTTCAAATATAGTAAAGTTTTGAGCGTAATTGATAAAATTGATGAGGCAATTACCTCAAATATTACTAGAGTTAAGATTAGAAGGAATTTGGAGGCACTTTTGAACCAATATGCACAATATGAACTGTGTTTTGGTAACGAATTTAATGTAAAAACTGAAGGATATAACATTAAGAGTACTAAATTTAAGATTGAAGGTGAAACTAGTGAAGTTTTCCTAACAGATACTCCAAATGCAGATAAAAAAGCAGGTGTTATTTCTATTATTAAGTTAAATCCTGCAACAAATACAAATACAGTTGTTGCTAAGTCTGCAGGAACAGTAGATTATATTAAAGGTGAGGTTATTTTGACAACAGTTAACATAACTAGCACTCAAAGAGCAAATAATATTGTTGAAATTCAGGCATATCCTGAGTCAAATGATGTTATTGGGTTAAAAGACCTATATCTTGATTTTAGCATCGGAAATAGTTCAATAAATATGGTAAAAGACACTATTTCTTCAGGTGAACAAATATCTGGAGTTGGTTATAAAGTAACTTCAAGTTATAGCAACGGAGAAATAACAAGGAACTGATATGATAACAACAGGATTAGATACTAGAGTAAATGTGCAACAGCTCATTGAGAGCCAGTTGCCTGAATATTTGCTATCAGAAAGTCCAAACTCTATAGATTTCTTTAAGCAGTATTATGCTTCTCAGGAATTCCAGGGTGGAAATATTGATATTGTTGATAATCTTGATCAGTATCTCAAATTAGATAATTTAACACCAGAACGTCTTAATACTGGAACAACATTATCTGTTGGTATTGGTACTGATGATGATACTATAAACGTTACTAGTACTAAAGGTTTTCCAAAATCTTATGGTCTTTTTAAGGTAAATGATGAAATTGTAACATATACAGGTATCACAACTAACAGTTTTACTGGTTGTATACGTGGATTTTGTGGTATAACCTCTTATCATGAAGAAAATAACCCAGGGGAGTTGGTTTTTTCGACATCTGTTGCTGGTACAGCGTCTACAAGCACTACAGTTGTTAATTTAAGCACATTATTCCTTAAAGAATTCTATAAAAAGCAAAAATTTGCTCTTACTCCAGGTTTAGAAGATACTCCTTTTGCAGAAGGTGTTAATGCTGGTACCTTTATAAAGGAATCAAAATCTCTTTATAGGTCAAAAGGAACTGAAGAGTCATTCAGAATTTTATTTAATGTCTTATATGGTCTTGATCCAAAGATAATTGATTTAGAACAACTTGTATTAAAACCATCAGCAGCAGAGTTTATTAGAAGAGAAATCCTAGTTACTGAAAGAGTTTCTGGTGATCCAAACAAATTAATCGGACAAACCATTACTTTATCTACCGATGAGGATACATATGGTGCAGTTTCTGAAGTTCAACCAATAACAACTAAAGGTGGTAGTGTATACTATAAAGTAAGTCTATTTGTTGGTTTTAATGAGAGAGATCTAATACAAGGTACATTCAAAATTGCTGGTGCTAGTAGAGTTATTGGTAATACTGGTATAGGTGCTAGTGTTATAACTGTAGATTCTACTGTTGGATTTACGACTACTGGAACAGTTATTAGTGGAATAAACACTGTTACCTATACTGATAAGTCCGTTAATCAATTCTTAAATTGTAGTGGTATAACATCTTCTATTACTACTGCTGATAGTATTAGATCAGATGAAGTTGCTTATGGATATGAAAATGGAGATATTACTAAGAAAGTTGAATTAAGAATTACTGGTGTTCTAAACAAATTTGTTCCTACTAATGACATAATTTTAAGAGCTGAAAATGAAGTTATTGGAATAAGGAATGTAGGTGAAGAGATTTTAAATAGTGGAAAGACTAATAAGGAAGTTTTTGCAAATTCTTGGATCTATAATACTTCATCAAGGTTCCAAATTGACGATACTTATAGTGCTTCTACTAAAACTACCCCAGTATTATCATCTAAGGTTGATAGATCCAACTTAAGAGATGGTGATACTGTAGAAATCTTGGTTAGAGGAGAAAAAATTTCGAAGGCAACTGCTAAAGTAGATACCGTCTTATCTAATCAGCAAGACATTATTTTAATAAATTTAGAGCCTACAACATTTTCTCCTGTTCCTAATGAATATTATGATTTAAGAAGAGTTTTAAGAACAGCATCTAGTGTTGGTAATATTGTAGGTATTGGAACTTGGAATGTAGATAATGCAAAAGTAGATGTTGAATATGGTAATAATCTCCTTGTTTCTGATGTTCAGAATGTATATGTAGAAGAGAATTTAGATGAAAACAATTTTTACGTAGCATCCAACTCGTTACCATCCTATCAAATGGATGTTGGTATAGCAAAAACAAGCATTTCATATAGTCATGTACCAGCACTTAATAATGCAATACAAGATTTAAATGTTTATACTCAACAGTATACAACCATAAACTTTGATGATAATGTTCCCTTTATTACTGGCGATCAGGTAATTTATACTACAACTGCAGCAACTTCAATACCTGGATTAATTGAAGGTGCTAGTTATTATGTTAAGGTATTGATAGATACTTTAGGTAATACTAATAAGATTAATTTATATGCGTCAAGATCCTTTATTTTAGCACCAGATACTGTTCCATCTAAACCAACTAAGGTTGAATTTGGACTAATTCCTCCAGATCCTGGGTATCATTCATTTACTTTAAAAAGGTATAGTAAAGAAAAAATAGGTTCTCAAAAGTTATTTAAAAAATTCCCAATAAATCCAAATATTGGAAGTGGAGAAGCTGTTAAAACATTACCAGGTGGTGTTGGTATTTTAGCGAATGGTATAGAAATTGATAGTTATAAGTCATATGATAAGATATATTATGGTCCAGTAGATGGTGTTACTGTATTCAAAGGTGGTAAAAATTATGATGTTATTAACCCTCCTTCAGTTAGAATTTCTCAACCACCAGCATATTTGTTAGTCCAAGCAGGTGTTGTTACTACTGGAGCAGGAGTTTCTGCAACAGTTAGACCAGTAATTAGTGGAAAAATTGATAAAATTCAGGTAGATCAACAGAATTTTGATATTGATAGTGTTCAATCCATTTCAATTAAGGGTGGTAATGGGTCTGGAGCACTTTTACAACCAATTCTTAACCAAAGATTTAGGGAATTATCTTTTGATGCAAGAGTTAAGTCTAATGCATTAGTTGGTGGTGTTGATATTGTTCAAGAAAATATAATTTTTGATTCTACTCATAATTTGGAGGATGGTCTAAAATTAGTTTATGATAAAAATGGTAATAATCCACTCGGTATTAATGAATATAAGGGAAGTAATGCACAAAATATTGGTATAAACAGTACTTTACAGGATGGATCGACTTATTGGACTAAAGTTGTTGGTATAAGTTCAGTTAAATTATATCCATCTGAAACAGATTATAAATCTGGAATTAATACTGTTGGATTTACCACATATAATGCTTCTGGTACTCATAAATTTAGATTATATGAAGGTAGAAATCATTTACGTTCTGTTAAGGTTATAGATTCTGGATCTGGATATACTAATAGGAAATTAGATGTATATCCTGTAGGAGTTTCCACTGTTAGGGATAGTATTATATTTAATGATCATGGATTTAAAACTGGAGAATTTATTACTTATGCAACTACTGGATCAGTAATATCTGGATTATCTGTAGCAAATCAATATAGAATTACTACATTAAATGAGAATGAATTTAGATTAACTAATGTTGGAGTTGGAGGAACTAATACTTCAGATTATGATAGAGATAGGTATGTTAAGTTTGAAGGTAAGGGGACTGGAGTTCATAGTTTTGCATATCCTCCTATTGAACTTGTTGTTGATGTAAAATATGCAAAAGTTGCAGTAGCATTAACAGAATCTCTTGTATTAACACCTGTAGTTAAAGGTAGTATAGAACAAGTATATGTTTATGATGGTGGAACTGGATATGGATCTACTGTATTGAATTTTGAAAAGAATCCTAATGTCATAATAACAGTTGGTGAATTGGGTGAATTAAAACCAATTATATCAAATGGAAAGATATATTCTGTAGATATACAGAACCAAGGTTCAGGATATAATGCACCTCCAGATATTAGAGTTGATGGTGATGGTTATGGTGCTGATTTAAGGGCAATAGTAGAAAATGGTGTAATTGTAGATGTTAAGGTTCTTAATGCTGGAACGGGATATACTGATCTAAAAACATCATTATTCTTGACTTCTCCAGGTATTGAAGGATCATTAATTTCTAAAGTTAGAGGATTAACCTTAAATGATTATAGATTTGCTCAAACATTAGATAAGAAGTATAAATCTGCATTATTAACAGAATCTAAGAATGATCTTAAGTATTCTTTTGTTGGATATTCAACTGCAGTTGGAGATACTTATTTTAATGACCCTAATCCTACTACTGGACACTCGGCAATTATAGGATGGGCATATGATGGCAATCCAATTTATGGTCCATATGGATATTTGGATCCAATGGATGATAACTCTTCAATAGGTATTTTAAAACCTGGTTATACTAAAAATGAATGGTCTAGAGATGAGTCTACTGGTGTAATAGTTGGTGTTGTTAGTGATAGGCCAGTTGGATTTAGTAGTGGATTCTTTGTTGAAGATTATACTTATGATGGAATAGGAGATCTTGATGAGAAGAATGGAAGATATTGTAAGACACCTGATTATCCTAATGGAACCTATGCGTATTTTGCTGGTGTATCTACAAACCCAATAAGTGGTAATTTGGAACCACAATTCCCATATTTTGTTGGCGATTCATATAGATCTACCCCACAAACAGAGAATTTGATTGCAGGAGATCAATATACGTTTGATTTTGTTGGAAAATCAATAGCTAGAAACACATTCCCATATAAAGTTTCTGATCCTTTTGCTGACAATGATTTCTTGGTTGAATCTAATGAATTAGTTGATCAAATTTCTGTTATTGACTCTATAACTAAGGGTTCAGTAAATTCTCTAGAAATTCTTGAAGGTGGTTCTGGATATAAAGTTGGTGAAAGTGCAACTTTTGATAATACAGGAACTAATGGTGGTGGTTTAAGTGCTTCAATTAAAAGAATTACAGGAAAAGATATTTTCCATCTGAATACTATTTCTGAAAAATATGAAGGTGTTGTGTTTAAGTGGAATAGTGCTAAGGAAGTTGCTGGATATATTTCAACATCACATTCCTTATTTGAGAATGATAATATTACAATTTCGGGTCTTTCAACTTCAATAAATGCCCTTACATTACAAAATCATCAAATTGGTATATCATCAGATACTACCACACTATTAAAAGAACTTAGTACACAGGTTGTTGGTATAGTTACTGATATTTACGTAGCAAATATTCCAAAACAAGTTTCTGTCGGTAGCACTATTGCTATAGGTGATGAAGAATTATCTGTATTAAGTCTATTTGAAACGAGAAATATATTACGTGTTAAGAGAGGATTGGGTAGTGCAGGTAGTGTAGGTATTCATACAATGTCTACAGAAGTTAGAACAGTTCCCAGTTTCTTTACAATACCTGTTGAAACCCCTTATTTTGCCTCTAGAATCAATGATAAGGTATATTTTAATGCCTCACAGTCAATTGGTGTTGGAACCGTTGTAGGAATTGCTACAACTGTTGCTAATAGTATAGGGGAATCTACTGATTACATATCGATTCCAACTCAGAGTATTCATATTCCAAATCATCCGTTTTCGGATAATCAGAGGGTTACTTTTAGTGTTCCAACTGGTGCAAATCCAATTTCAATATCAACTACTAATAATGCTGGTGTAGCAGGTTGGGCTTTTGGTCCTAGTGGTGGTAGTGTAGATGCTTATATTATTAATAGGTCAAAAGATTATATTGGGATAACTACTCAACTTGGAATATGCACTAGTGGAGTATTTTTCCATAATAGTGGGTCTAACAATTCAGAATATTCATTTGAATCTAATTACGATCAAGTAACTGGTAAAGTTGAAAGAATTATTACAACAGTTGCGATATCTACATCATTAACAACTTCTCATGGAATGTTGAATAATGATATTATTGGTCTTACTCTAAAATCAGATAGTACAGTTGGTGTTGGAACTGCTACTGCTGTTACGGTAAAATATTATGATACTGATAAAAAGTTATTAATTAATCCAATTGTATTTGCTGCTTCTGGAGTTAGTTCAGCAACAAATACAATATCTAAGACTTTACATAATCTTACTACTGGGCAGAAAGTATTTTATAACGGTGGTAATAATCAAATAGTTGGATTATCTACAAGATCATATTATGTTTATAAGGTAGATGATGATATTATTAAGTTGGGTGAAACTCGTTATGATGTAGTTAATGACCCACCAAGATTTTTAAACTTTACATCTACAGGTGGATCAGGGCAAGAGTTATCTCTAATTAATCCTCCATTAGATATTGTAAGAGATAATAATATAAAATTTGATTTATCTGATAGTTCACTTCAAGGATATGAATTTAAGTTATTTTTTGATCATAAATTTAATAATGAATATGTTTCCACAGGACAGACTTCTACTTCAGTAACTGTTGGATTTGGAACTGTAGGTGTAACAACAAATGCATCATTTACATTAAATCATTCAGAGAGTAACCCACAGAAATTATACTACTCTTTATCAAAAGCTGGTTATATAAGCACTTCTGATACTGATGTTGTAAATTCTTCTGAAATTAATTATGTTGATAGTAAGTATAATGGTGATTATTACATTAGTGGTGTAGGTGCAACCACCTTTAATATATCCTTAAGACAGTATCCAGAAAGTTTATATTATTCATCATCAAATAGCATATTAAAGTATAACACATCTTCCCCTACTGCAACTGGTGGTATTGGTAGTATGACTATTGCTTTTGGTGGTATTGGATATAAAAACCTACCAAAATTTACTGGAATATCATCAAGCAATGGTCAAGATGCTAACATTGTTCCAGAATCCAAAGAAGCTAATAGAATTAATGAAGTTAGAATAATTGATCCTGGGTTTGAATATTCTTCAGACCGTACTCTTAGACCAGAAGCTCTTATATCCCCAATAATAAATCTTAAGAATTCTTCTACTATTCAGTCTATAGAAGTTTTAACTGGTGGAACTGATTATCTTGCTAAACCAAATTTACTTGTTGTAGATCCTGAAACAAATCTTCCAGTTGATAATGGATTTATTGAGGCAGTTATGGATGCTAATGCCATAACTAAGGTTGATATTATTGATCCCCCACAAGGATTAACTTCATTAGAACAGAGAATTGTATCTACTAATAATAGTAATGGAATTCAGATTAATACTTTAGCATATAATTCTTCCAATAAGAGAGTAACTTTAACGGTACAAACACCAACATTAGGATTTACGGCACCTCCATTTGTTGAAGGTGATAATATTTTCGTAGAAGGTCTTCAACAATTTATTGCTCCAGGTGCAACTGCTGGTGATGGATTTAATTCAACAGATCATGGATATAAGTTCTTTAAGGTAAATTCAAATACTGATGGATCATCATTAACAAGTAATCCAGTAAAAGTTGCTTTCCAAATAAATGAATTTACTTCTAATCCTGGTATTGCTAAGACAACTCAAAGTGGATATGCTTCATTAGTTAAAGAAGCACATTATCCGACATTTAAAACCATACAAGATCTATCTCTTTTCCAAATTGGTGAAAAAATTGCAGTATTTGATAATGGTGTATGGGTTTCAACAGATTTAATTATAACTGATTCTCAACCAACTTCAATTAAGGTTGGTGGAAAGTATAGAATGTTGGTAGATGATAGAATTAAAGGAGAAACAACAGGAACAATTGCCACAATTAATACTTTATTTGAAAATAAAGGATATTTTGATATTAAGTATTCTTTAAGGAAAGATGAGGGATGGAAAGATGAAATTGGTAAATTGAGTGTAGATCATCAGTCTTTATCAAATAATGATTATTATCAGAATTTATCATATAGTATTAAGAGTCCTCTTGAATATGAAGACATCATAAGTCCAGTAAATAGACTTCTTCACCCTGCTGGAATGAAGAACTTTGCCGATGTTGGTATTAAGTCTTCAACAAAAGCAGGAATATCAACAGAAACTGAAAATGCTACTATTATTAGTCAGGATTTAATATCTGAGAATAGAGTAGATACTATTAACATATATGATCTTGCGAAGGATGTTGATACTCAAAATAATAGATCTAGATTTATATCAGTCCAAAATAAAAAATTATCAAGTTATATTTTATGTGAAACTAATAGAGTATTGGAAATAGATGATATTAGCAATGAATTTTCAAATTCATTGAATATAAACAGAGTATCTGATACTGTTGAGATTGATCCCGATTATTCAGAATTTTTAATTCAGGTTAAGAGTCCAATTAATACAGATTCTCAATTAACAGAGTTAACTATTTTCAGAGAAAATGATGATATATTTACTTTAGAACGTGGTAATATCCATAATACTACAAATGAATTAATAGCAATATCAGGTAAAGTTGAAACGGATGGTACTTCTAGATTACAATTTGTTCCTACAGATCCTACTGCTGATTATGATATTAAGATTTATACTAGTAAGTTTAATACTAATGTAGCAGGTCTTAATACAGCACCTATTGGATTTATTGATTTAGTTGGTGTAACTACTAATGTTGGTATTGGAACATCTACTCAACTGCTTTCTGTTGATAAAGATAAATTAGATGCTTATCAGGCAAAAGTTGAAATTACAGATAATGTAAATGCTGATAAGACTATTGTTGATTTATATTTAACTCATGATGACACAAATGTATATAAAGCAGAAGCATATACAGATAGCCAAACTCAGCAAGGGTTCTCATCTAATTTCATAGGAACATTCCATTCAAATATTACTAATGGAATTTTAACTTTAAATTATGAAAATACTAGCACAAATTCAGTATCTCTTAGGTCTAAAATTGTGGGATTTGGTACAACTGCAGTTGGAGTTGGAACACATAGGTTTAAAGATTCGGGACAAGCAGCTGGAACAGAAAGATCCGCAAAACTAGAATCTTCATTTGTTAATGTTGGTGTTTCAACTGGCGGCACTGCTTTTGATAATACTACACCAGGTGCATATGTTGGTGATTCACCTACTGGTATTAGTTCAACTAATATAACATCTATTAAGAGCACTGTAAGGGTTTCTGTTGGTCAAACTAGTGCAATTCATCAGTTATTGACAATATGGGATGGTACAGATTCTTATATAACACATTACCCATTCGTTTCAATTGGAACTACTACTGGTATTGGAACATTTAAGGCAAATATTACCAATGCAATACGTTTGCAATTTATTCCTGATGCTCAATGGAATGGCCAGAAACTTGATATTCAAAGATATGATGAAATACTTTATAGTGATAGTGATACTGCAAATACTGCACCAGATTTAACAATTGGTGGAGTTACAGATTCTCTATCATTGATGGAATATAATGGAACAGGAAATAGATTGGATAAGACTGCTTTTGATTTAAAATATAAAGGTGTTCCAATTTTTGAGAAAGTATTTAATCCTGCTAGCGCAAGTATTGTCAATACAACAACTGGATTATTTACAATTAAAGACCATTTCTTTAATACTGGAGAAAGGTTAATTTATACTCCAAATTCATCTTATACTGGAGTTGCAGGAACAGCAATGGAAACTGCACCTGGCACTGTTCTACCAACTGAAGTTTATGCAATAAGTGAGACTCAAGATACATTTAAACTTGCTACAACAAAAGCAAATGCTTTAGCAGGAACTAATGTAGTATTTACTTCTACAGGTGGTGGTAATATACATGAATTGGAAATGTATAAGAAGATGGAGAAGAGTATTGTCCAAGTAAGTGGATTATGCCAGTCTCCAATAGCATTCAGTCCTCTAACTACTACATTAAAGAATAATGTAGGTAATGTTTCTGCAGCATCAACTATTATTGGTTTAGTTGGATTATCTTCAATTGTTCCGAATGATATCTTTAAAATTGATGATGAATTTGTTAAAGTTGAGCAAGTTGGTGTCGGCACAACTAGTGTAGGACCAATAACTGGAATTGGAACCTTTAATTTGATTACTGTTGAGCGTGGACTTGTAGGATCTACTGCTGCAACACATAATAATGCAGCAACTGCTAGACAATATAAGGGATCATTTAATATAATTGGATCTAAAATTCACTTTACAGATCCTCCAACAGGAGCAGGTACAAATTTAACAAATCAGTCAAATCTCAGTTTTGCAAAAGCAACGTTTGATGGAAGAGTATATTTAAGGCAAGATTATAGAAATAATAGAATATTTGATGATGTTTCTCATGAATTCAATGGAATTGGTCAGACATTTAGAGCAAGTGTTGGTGGAGCAAATACTACTGGTATTGTCACTGGAAGTACCTTAGTTCTTATTAATGGAATATTCCAGATTCCTTCCACTACAATTAATACAGATAATAATTATAGTTTCATACAAACTGGATCTGGTGTAACAGGTATAACCAGTGTCTCATTTACTGGTATTACTTCAGAAAATGGGGATCAAATAAAGAGTTATGTAGATCCAAATTTAAATCAAGTTCCAAGAGGAGGTATGATAGTATCTCTTGGTTCTACTGGTGGATTGGGTATTGCACCTCTTGAGGCAGCAGTTATACGTCCCGTAGCAACTAATAAGACTATTACTGGGTTTGTAGGTGTTTCTACTTGGGGATCTACCCTTGCAATTAGCACAGCATCATATAATAATGTCTCAGGTGAACTTAGGGTTACTACAAATGAGGAACATTATTTTAGATATCCAAATGAGTTTGTAAATTTAGCTGGGTTGGCATTTACTTGTGGTGGATCTTATGATGTTACAGGAGCAACTTATTATCAAGATACTGGTGAGTTAAAACTAATAATTGGATCTCATAATTTCAAACTTGGTGATAAGATTAAGATAAAGAATAATTCTCTTCAATTTACATGTAATACTGGTAGTGGCAATCATACTTATCCTCGTGCGGGAACTGACCCTGTTGCAGGTATAGCAACACCTATTACAGGAATTAGTGGAACATCAATTACGCTTAATGTTGGTATTGGAACTACAGCAATCCACACTTATAATGGTGGAACTGCTACTGATGCCGTAACCTTTGGAAGTCAATATGTTGGTGTAACAACTACTATTTTCCCTAATGCTATCAATGATAAACCATTCTCTATAGTTGGTGTTCATTCTCCTACTGAATTTACTGCTCAGGTTGGTGTAAGTACTATTCGCCACATATATGTTGGTTCTGGTATTGCATCAGCATATTATGATCAATTAAATTGGGGATCTGGATACTCTGGAATACCAGGAATAGCGAGTGTATCTGTATATGATGAAGAATATGCTCATAATTTTGTAAGTGCATCTAATAATGCTCTTACAGTTAACGCAGGAGGTATTGGTGCCAATTCCAATGTTACCCCTACAACTGCTTCATATGCTTCTGCAAGTGGAGATTTGGTAATATACAAGTCTGGTATTGGTAAAACTACTGGTTCATTAACATTTGATCGTCATACAACAGCATCTGGAACACTTTATAGTGGAAGTGTTGGAATATTGACTGTTAGATTGGGTGCCAATCCAAGTCCTGCACTTGCAAATGGTCAGATAGTTTGTATTGATGATCTTGGTTTAACATTTACTTGTGCAGAAGATAATCATGCTACTGAGCACAAATATCCAAGATATAGTGATCCAGCAAGTAAGAGATGGTTCCCAATTAAGAATGTAGCTAGTAATATTCAATTTGAAATTAATATTTTAGATGCAATTCCTTCATCTAATGTAAGTCATCATATATGGAAACCTAGTGCTACAGGTTCAATCAAGAGGTCTGCTAACACAGTAGCAATTACAAATAATTCATTGTCATTCACTTGTTCTAGGGATAGTCATAGAACACAACATTCTTATCCTAGATCAACAGACCCTGTTTCTGGTTTAAACACTTCAATTATTTCTGCTCAAGAAGATTCTATTACAGTTAACGTAAGACCTGGTGGTGGTGCAGGAACAGGAGCAGTTATTGTAGGTGTAACAACAGATAATACTCACAGATATACGGGTGGAACAGCAACTAATGCTATATTCCAGAATACTTGGGGCAACAATCCTAAGAGTGTTACTGGTGCCGTATATACTCCATCTACTGGTCAATTAGTCTTAACTAGTGCTAGTCATGGATATTCTGCTAATAATACACTTGGAATTGGCACTGGTAAGGTAATATTTGCTTGTGCTAGAGATAATTTCACTACAAATCATGGATATCCTCGTGCTGGATATGCACATTCATTCAGTTCTTCAGGAAGCACATTAACTAATGCTATTGTTTCTGGTGGTGCATGGAATGGAACAGGACACACACCTACAGATGCTTCATATAATCCAACTACAGGTCTCCTAGTTCTAACAAAGGCAAGTCATGGGTTAACAACTAGTGATACTGTTGGAATTAGGACAGGATCTTTAGCATTTAAGTGTTCTAAAGATAATTATGCTACAGATCACACATATCCAAGAGTAACTGATCCTATTGATGGTTTAGCTAATGTAGCAATTGTAGAAAAAACAACTAATACAATTACTATTCAAGTTGGAAGGTCATTAACAGGTGCTGACCCAATGGCAGGTATTTCTACAATACCAATTGATTCAGTAACTACTAATACGATTACTCTTAATGTTGGTGCTGCTCCAAAAGGAACTGGTGGATCATTATTATTCAATGTTACTGCTCCTGGTAGTGGATATGTTAACCCTGCAATTGCAGTTTCCCCTCCAACATATGAAAATTTAGAAGTTGAAGGTGTTTCTAGAATATCTATAGGTGCTACAACCATTTTAGGTAATGCTTCATTAGTAACAGTTAATGTTGGTTCAGTATCTACTGTTGGAATAGGATCAACTTTACTTGGTGTAGAATCCTTTAAGATTGCAAGATCTGGATTTGGTTATGAGGTTGGAGATGTATTCAGTCCTGTTGGGTTAGTAACTGATTATAGAATACCTTCTTTAATCAGTAATCTTGAACTTACAGTTGAAGAAATATTTACAGATAGATTCTCATCTTGGGACTTTGGTGAATTTGATTACATAGATTCCATATATGCATTGCAAAATGGTGTTAGAACTAGATTCCCATTATATTATGATGGATCTCTGTTAAGTTTTGAGAAAGATCCAGGAAATATAAATTCTGCATTGATTGATTTAAATTCTTTATTATTAATCTTCTGTAATGGTGTATTACAGAATCCAGGAGAATCTTATAGTTTCTTAGGTGGTACATCTATAGAATTTAAAGTTCCTCCAGATGAAAATGATGATATTGCAATATTCTTCTATAGAGGCACAACAGGAACTGATAGTAGATTAGTAACTATTAGACAGAGTTTGAAAAAAGGTGATATCTTACAGATAAGAAAAGATAATTCATTAACTACTGAACCTACTCAAAATTCAAGAACTGCAGTAAATATCTTTACTTCTGATATTCTTGAGACAGACATATATTCTCAGCAGGGAATTGATGATCAGGTTTATAAACCTATGAGTTGGACAAGACAGAAAGTTGATAAAGTTATTAATGGTGAGATAGTTTACAAGAACAGAGATCTCTATGAACCTCTCGTTTATCCTACTGCAAGGATAATTGGTGATGTTTCTACTACAGACACTACAATATTTGTAGATAACGCAGATTTCTTTAAGGAAGATATTGCAGGAAGTATTCCTTCTGGTGTTAATGGATTACTTGTTCCATCATCAGTTTTAGTTCCTGCAGAACTTACTGCAACTGTTTCTGCAGCAGGAACTGTAAACCCATTAACAATTGTTAGTGGTGGTAGTGGTTATGTTGGAGCAACGACTTCTGTTGTTATTGGTATTCCTACTACTGGAATAGGAGTTGGTATTGGAACTACTGCTACAGCAACAGCAACAATAACTAATGGTTCTATTAGTGCAGTTACAATTGTAAATCCAGGATGGGGATATACAAATAGAACTGGTCTTGCACCACAAGTTATCGCACCAACACCAGTATTGACTGATGAAAAAGTGTCAAATATAGGTGCAATTCAAGGATTATCTGGAATAATAACTGGAATCACTACAATGAATCCAAGTTCTACTAAATTGGCACTTGAATTTAATTTACGTATAGCATCTGGCACATTTAGTAATCTGAGTGTAGGTGATCCAATTTACATTTATGATACTGCTATTGGATCTGGATCTACTTCTCTTTGGAATAATAGTAATAATAATGTTGTTGGTATAGGAACTACCTTTATAGACAATGTTTATCGCATAAGAACGCTTGTAACATCTGGTGTTGGTGCTACTATTACCTGTTTCGTTCATACTGGTCTTACTACAACAACTCTTGGTAATAAGGGTGATAGGGCACCAGGTATTATTACAGGTAGGGATTATAATCTCGGTGGAGTTGCTAAATTCTCTTGGGGTAAGTTATCTTCCTTGTCTAGAGGGGCATCACCTATTGCTATAGGAGTTACTGGATCTACTGTTGGATTAGCCACTCAGATCGGTATAACAACCTTCCCAACTATCCAAAGAAGAGGGCACGGATTGTTTGATAGCGGTGCTCTTGATATCTAAATAATCAAACATGGTATAAATATAGGAAAAAGCTAATAATATGGCTGCAATTGTAACCGATCAATTTAGAATTCTAAATGCAAATAACTTTGTGGAGACCGTAGAGGACACCGCAAATTCTTATTATGTATTTTTAGGATTGAGTGATCCAGGTGCTGGTACGTATGGTCGAAGTGCCGACTTAGCAACTTGGAATGCTTCTGCTACTATGCCAGTTCCAGAAGATAGTTTTAATATACTTAATCATACTGGTGATACGATGATATTTGGTAGGAAGGTTACTTCCGACAATATCAGACGATTGATTAAGAAAAGAACTTGGGCGAAAGGAACACGATATAACATGTATCGGCATGATTATAGTTCAACTAATAAAGCAAGTGGATCACAGGCAACTAGGTTATATGATGCAGATTATTATGTAATTAATAAAGATTATAATGTTTATATTTGTATAGACAATGGTGCTTCTGGAATTTCCACAACAGGTCAAGCATCTCAGGATGAACCAACATTTACTGGATTAGAACCATCTAGAGCAGGTGAAAGTGGTGATGGATATACTTGGAAGTATTTGTTTACTGTTTCTCCTAGTGATATTGTAAAATTTGATTCTACTGATTACATTGCTGTTCCTAATAATTGGACAACAAGTGATTCAACACAAATTAAGGCTGTAAGGGAAAATGGTGATGCTTCGGTAAACAATAACCAAATTAAAAAGGTTTATATTGATAATCAAGGAAATGGATACTCGGATGGATTAACTCAAGAAGTTAACATCTTAGGTGATGGTTCTGGTGGTAGAGTCGTCCTTGATGTAATTAGTAGTAAGATTACTAATGCTGTTGTATCTTCTGGTGGTCAAGGATATAGTTATGGGATAGTTGATTTAGGTAGATTGAATACTAATGTTAATGTAGGTGCTGGTGGTACTTATGCTAAGTTAATTCCAGTCATACCTCCAGGAAAAGGTCATGGTTCTGATTTATATAAAGAATTGGGATGCGATAAAGTTTTAATTTATGCAAGATTTGATGATTCGACAAAAGATTTCCCAATGGATGCAAAATTTGCACAAATTGGAATAGTTAAGAATCCAACTTCAACTGGATCAACTTCAGTATTCACTCAAGGACAATTCTCATCCTTAGGTGCAATTAAATTTGTTGATACCACTACAGATATACCTGTAGTTGGTGAAAAAGTTAGTCAGACTCTGCCTAATGGTGAAAAAGCACATGGAATAGTTGCATCTTGGGATAAAGACACCAAGGTTATGAAATACTATCAAGATAGATCATTATACTTTAATCAATCTACAGATGATCAGACTGATCATGTTGGAATATCAACTCAAGCCAGAGTTCAAGCATTTAATAATGATACTACTGGTGGTGCTACTCCAGCAAACTGCGAGACTTCTAGTGGATTTGGTGCTGCAATTCAAACTGGATTTAGTGGAATCACCACAAATCCAACTGGAAACAAGTTGATTAGTTTGGGTATGGACTTTACAAGCGGTCTTGCTAGTCCTGAGATAAATAAAGGGTCGGGCGAAATAATTTACCTCGACAATAGATCATTAATCTCAAGAAATGAGAGACAAAAAGAAGACGTTAAAATCATCCTGGAATTCTAAAAAACAATGCCACAGAAAACTAATTTAAATATCGGTCCTTATTATGATGATTTTAGTAAGGACAAAAACTTTTACAAAGTCTTATTCCGACCAGGATATCCTGTGCAGGCTAGAGAGCTAACAACTCTACAGTCATCATTACATAATCAGATAGAGTCTTTCGGAAGTCATATGTTCAAAGAGGGATCTATGGTGATCCCTGGAAATGTTAGTTATAATCGTGAGTATTATTCTCTTAGATTATTGGATGATCATTTAGGTATTCCAGTTTCATTATACATTTCAAATTTAAAGGGTAAAAGATTAAAAGGACAAAATTCTGGAGTAATAGTAAGTGTAGATGATTATAAATTAACTTCTGATAGGGATGATATCACCGATACAACATTGTTCATCAGTTATGTGGCTTCTGGTGAAGATAATACTGGTGGTTCATTAGAAGATGGTGAGCAATTAATAACTGAAGAATCTTTTGTTTATGGAAATACTGCAATTAATGCGGGAGATACTGTTGCAACACTTGTTGCTTTAGATGCTACAGCAACTGGTTGTTCTGCTGGTATAGGAAATGGAGTTTATTTTATTCGTGGAACTTTTGTTGATGTTCAAGAAGATAAGATAGTTTTAGATCCATATTCAAATACACCATCTTATAGAATTGGATTGAATATTAATGAGGATCTTGTCGGTGCAAAGGATGATAATAGTTTATATGATAATGCTAGGGGATTTTCTAACTATGCAGCACCTGGTGCTGATAGATTAAAGATATCAACTACTTTAACTAAAAAGGCATTAACGGATAATAATGATAAGAGTTTTGTTGAAATTCTTAGAATAGATAATGGAGAAATTAAGAAAATACAGAATGAATCTCAATATAATCTAATTAAAGATTACTTTGCAAAAAGAACTTACGAAGAATCTGGGAATTATTCGGTTGGTAATTTTAAAGTTGATGTTGCAGATTCATTAAATGATGGGGTAGATGAAGGTGTCTTTACTTTAGAGCAACAAACAGATCAGGATAATACTCCTAACAGGGATTTATTAGCTGTTAAGGTTTCACCTGGAAAAGCATATGTTAAAGGATTTGATATTGATAAATCTGTAACAACTGTTTTAGATATAGAAAAACCAAGAGATAAAAAGACAATTAATAAGACTTTAATTCCTTTTGAATTAGGTACTAGAATAAAAGTAAATAATGTTCGTGGAGTTCCTCAGGTCGCTATTAATGCAAGTACTACAGTTAGTCTTCGTAGCCAACGTGCAAATGTTGGAGTTACAACAACTGCTGCATCTGGGACAGCAATAGGGGAAGCAAGAGTATATGCTTTTAATTTAGCAGATTCTCCATATGTTAATACAGCATCTACATGGGATTTGTATTTGTATGATATTCAGACTTATACTTTCTTAGATTTGAATGTTAATCTTGGAACTGGTCAATTGCCAGTTGGTTCTTATATAAAAGGTTTACAAAGTGGTGCTTCTGGATATGCTGTTAGTGCTGGTGGTGATTATTTTACTCAAACTTCTGGATCTTTCTTATTAGGTGAACAAATTTCAATTAATGGTTCTACTGCTATTTCAGCAGCAATTAAAGAAATTAAAGTATATGGTATTCGGGATGTAAAATCAGTATATCAAAATAGTTCAACTATAGCTGGTTATTCTGCTGATTTTATTGCAGATACAAAATTAG